>Ga0209930_1000173_pt1 | contig 240469 bp, 225 predicted proteins | sample ThiBiot_500_biof_2_FD_183948 | JGI IMG/M metagenome (GOLD analysis project Ga0209930, IMG submission 183948) | Wastewater bioreactor microbial communities from Cape Town, South Africa - Thiocy_cont_500_biof (SPAdes) | ecosystem: Engineered > Bioreactor > Thiocyanate-remediating >...
GGAAAACCACCCAAAGTCGCCATCACCGCCGTCATGCGAAAACTCCTCGTCCTCGCTAACTCTCTCGTCGCTCAAAACCGGCCATGGATACCTCGACCCGCTTGATCAACATCACAGATGCTCCCTTGTTTTTTTGGCTTGAGCGTGATGAACGGCTCAAACAGCGCGTCTTCCACCGATCGATCGACACCCGGCCCATTGTCGGAAATACGTAAGCGGTAGGGTTCGTAGTCGATCGCGATCTCCGGCTTAAAGGCCGGATCCCTCTCGAGCTTTTCCTTTAACCAATATTCGGCGTTCAGTATAAGATTATCAATCACCTGAAGCATGCGGCCTCGGTTAATTTCAATATCGAAATCGCTCCCCGTCAAAGCTATTTTGCACTCAAATTGACTTGTTTCCCATCGCGACCGAAAATGATCACGCACCTCTTTTAGCAAGCCGCTCATCTCGATCGTTTCAAGGCTGTCGCGTTGATACCGAAGCGAAGGGCTGAGGTGGGCGACTAGGGCGCGTAAAACCGAGACCGTTGACGTTACATCTCGCGCAAACTGAATTAGATCGCGGTTCTGTGGTCGCGTGGCCTGCGCCTTCTTGGTGGCGCTCGACGCTTGGAGCATCAGGCGATCGGTCTGGTTATACACCTCATGAGTAAGCGCCTCGGCGAGCATGCCGAGGCCAGCGAGCTCAGTGAAGTCGGCTAGCTGATCGGTCAGCACGTCGAGTCGCGGCGCAAGCGTCGCAACAAGATTAGCGAGTATCCGGGCTTGGCCCGTATAGTCATCCAGTTCCGCAAACAAAGCCGTGGACGCATCCAGGGCCGCTTGAGCTTCGCCCAACAGCTCTGACACCTCACGTTCCGCAGCGCTTGTGAAAATTGGCGCTTTGCTAATTCTATTAGTAACTTCCTTAAGGCGTGCGCGCGTGGAATCAGTATTTCTTCTTAAAGATGCCGATTTTTCCGAATATGAAGCTAGTTGCTCGGCGACGTTTCCCGCGTCGGCAACAGCTTTCACGCTTCCCTCGAACTTATGATCTTCGTCTTTCAGCGCGCTTTTATACTCATTGAGAGTGCGTCTAATTAATTCATAAATATTTCCAACAACTCTTGACACTTGAGTCACTAGGCGCTGGAAGTTTTGCGACCAGGGGTTCGATACGAATCCTTCTCGGTCGGTCTTTTCTTTAAGATGATTATTATCGGCTTCGGATATGAGAACGAAACCAAGAACATTGTCTGGCCGTAAGCTATAATAGGATCCGGCGCTCGTCCAACCGGCTCCCAACCTGAGCCAGTCTTGGCCGTTGATGCCATAAGGTTTGATACCGAAGCCATCGCGAAATATCTTGATGCCGGCTTGCTGTTTCACGATTTGCCGAATCTCGGTGGCGTTGGTCAACCCTCCAAGCTTCGCCCCCGCCTCGTCCGCTCTGAGCAAGAAGTCGTCAATTTCACCGGTGAAGGGGCCGGGATCAGCTGGTACGCGTCTGAGAGGATCGCTTGGATCAAAAATTGTGTCTACATCGCCAAGATCGGATAAGGAGATGCTATAATCAAAGTCTACGAAGTGTGTTTTGTCTCTGCTCGGATGAAGCAAAGATGCGGCAGATTTCTTCTTAAGGAAATCGAAGAACGCTTTCCCGTTATCGGGAGCAATCCATCTGTCATAGAAATCGGAATCGTTGCCTCGGAGCTTCGCGAGGCGGATGCTGCCGTTAAGGCTGAGCTGTCCCGCTTCAAAGTTGAAGCGGAAGCGTCCAACAGCAGCCCGGCGCACCTTCTCTGAAACTTGACCAAGATCGATCGGTCTGCCGTTGATCTTCAGCGTCACTAAAAACGGTCTCGCCTCCGGGAAAGGCGAGATAATCTGCGACAAGTCCGCGATCAGCTGATCAGCGGCTGAACCTTCCCAGACATTGGGGTTTCGCAAGCCGGAGATGATTAGCTCAGTTCCCTTTGCGCGACCTGGCGCCGGTGCGCTGCCGATCGATACGGGAACATCGCTCAAGCTTCGGTCATCAGAAAAGGCGGCCCACGAAAAAGACACCTGTAAGGTATCATCGCTCCCGGCCTTGCGGGTTATCATGTCGAGATTCTGGCCGAGTTTCTGCGTGCTAAGGCGCCCAAGCCCCTTGTCACCCAACGGCGTGCGGCTTTTGGCGTTCGCTTGCCGCCCGCTTTCATTTTGCGCTTCGCTGAAAGCGAGATCATTAGCCAACCATTGCGGATCTCGTCTTCGTTCATGCCGAGGCCGTCATCTTCGATGGTTACGTAGCCCTTGGCGCCATCAATATTGGTCGTGCCGAGTGGTGGTGGGTCGTTGGTGCTGACGACAACATTCGCGAACGTCGCGTCAGCGTCGTAAGCGTTTTTGACGAGCTCGACGATGGCGGTCACTTCGTCAGACACCAGCTCTTCGCCGAGTTGGCGCACGACCGCGGCACTGATGTCGAAATGAGGTGATGTGTCAGCCATGCTAGCGCTCTAGCTTACGGACGAGTAGGATTCTTTCCTCGCGCATGGTGGGTGAACTGGCATTGCGACCTGGCATTCGCTTGTGGTGGATCTTACGTGTCAACGTCTTCAAAACCGTGCAGACGTGGGTGGAAAGCATCTCGCTCAATATGAGGTCGGTGGGTACTTGGCGGCCGCCAATGCTCCGATTGCCCACCGTCCAGACCATATAACCATTAGGCTTTGTCAGCTTGGTAATGCTGTCAAGGCTCGCTGCAAAATCAGTGTAGAAGCGCAGAAGTCGTGCGCGGCCACCGGCAGGTACGGCTGGTAAGTTTCCCGCGCAATTGCGTAAGGCCGGGGAACTATCGAGCAAGCGTTCTTCGCTCCAACTCTTATCGTGAATCCAGCCGCCCAGGCTCCGCCGGTCGATTTCTTGGGTGGTTCTCAGCGTTTCAATATCTGCCGCAGAATCGATGTCTCGATAGTCGATCCAATTAAGCGGCAGGTAGGAATGCTGGCCGTAGGTAACCGTGGTCATGTTATCGCCGTAGGGCGGCGAAGTCATGACAAGATCGAACGATCGAGAGTTCCAGCTTGCTGAAAGATCGCGGGTGTCACCGATTTTCACTTCCGTCTCGGCGCGGTATTTCTTCGCTTTTAATTGCGCGCGCGCGTGCAGCTGGATACGAAAATCGGCAAAGCTCTCGGCATTGATCGCGCCGATCTCTCCGAACAGTTTGATCGGGGACAGGATGCGCTTGGTAATTTCCTCCACAGGGCGGGCGTGAAGTTTGTAAGTTGAAGTGCGATCGTTGCTGGTCAGGCGGACCGTTTCCGCCAGTGTCACCCAAAGAAAGCGTCGGACCCAAAGATCTGGCTGGCGGCGGATTGCGCGGCGCAACCGCGAGAGCTCAACGCTCACCACGTCATGGAACCACTTTTGACGGTTGGGCAGAGTGCAATCGATTGTCGTCTGGCAATCGCCGGTTGCTTCTCGAACGACCTGGTCAACGATCGCGCCGATCGCGGATTCGACGACTCGTGCGGTGCGAACGCGGCTAATCAGGACCGCGAGCGGATTCACGTCATTTCCGTAGACGCCAAGCCCAAAATGCATGCCCGACACCAGCGAGGTTCCGGAGCCGACAAACGGATCATAGAGCGATTGGATTGATGGTTTTGCTTCAAGGATCGAGGCAAGCAGTCGCCGTTGTACGAGCGGCACCATCATGGCAGGGTATTGAAAAATGCAATGAGCGCTGTCTCGCCGATCACGATCCTTTGGCGACCAGAAGTCGTCATCGGATGCCCGCTCGTCGATAAGCGTCAGCAGGCGGCGGTCGATCGCTTCAGCCCCCTGAGGCTCGGTCGCCGAATTGCTGTCGTGATGAGTGATAACATCGCCAAAAGGCGGAAGGTAATTCATCGCGCGACGCCCCGAGACACTAAACGGGGTGCCCTGGCAGCCATTGTCGATGCTGGAATGCCCGTTGCAGTCATTGCCCCCGCGTTTTCCGTTCTTGTAGCAACAAAAGCTAGACTGTGAAGGTCAAATTTGAACTACTTTGAAAGCATCGTCTCGTCCAATCGCTCGCCTGCCGCCCCTTGCCGCTGGCGGCGTTGAATTTGCCGGACGGTGGCTTGCCGCCCGCCCGGTTCCGATCTTACATGGGATCGCGGCGCCAAAAATCGGCCGAGCGCCGCCGTGCCGCCATCGGCGGTTGCGTGATTCTTATCCGCACAGGCTTGATGGCCCCTGTGCGCGGTTCGAACCGTTGCGGCTCATAGCGCTATGACCTGGACCGGCATCCGGCCCCGCGAAACCATCGCGTCGAACCTATTTCCCCGCCCGCGGCATGCCGCGGGCTCCTCGCGGCCGCTTTCGCTGCAAATAGCTCCGCCGCTCCGGTCCGCCGCTGGCGCTTCGGCCCTGACGGGTTCGCGCGCCCGGCTTCTGCCGGCCTTTCGGTCGCGCCTGTCGCCCGAACGGTTCGGGCGCGCATGTAAGGAGACCAACAATGGCTGCCATCGGTTATGTCACCCGCAACGGCGAGGGCTTCAAGGGTCAGATCAAGACGCTCTCGATCCGCACCGACGTTGAGATCGTGCCCAACAATCGGCGCACTAACGACGTCCAGCCCCACTATCGTGTCCTCGCGGGCGGCGTCGAGATCGGTGCCGGTTGGCTCCGCCAGAGCGAAACGACTGGCAACACCTATGTGTCGCTGAGCCTTGCGGCCCCCGAATTCGGGCCGCGCCGGCTCTATGCCAACCTCGGTCGCGCGGCGGGGCAGGAGGATGACGATACCTTCGCCATCATTTGGAACGCGCTCGATTGAGCGCCTGCGCTGCGCCCGCCACTGACGGGCGCAGCGCTTCGCTTTTCATTGCCTCAGAGCAGCAAATCGCTAGGATTCCAGCGCGATGAAGACCGATCTCGACCATCTTCCCAGCCGCAAGCAACGCGACCTTCAGCGTATTCTCGAGGTGATCTTCGCCGAGTTCGAGCAAGCGACCAAACTGTCCACCGCGAAGTGGAAGAAGCACGGCCGCATCGTCAAGATTATCCTCTATGGAAGCCACGCGCGCGGCGACTGGGTCGCGGATAATGCCAGCGGTTATTATTCCGATTACGACATTCTCGTCGTCGTCGATGACGAACGTTTCCTCGGTCCCGAGATCGACCTGTGGGGCAAGATCGACGACACTTTGATCCGCGATTACGCGATCATGAAGCGCCTGTCGGCCGAGACCAGCGTCATTGCGCATACGATGCAGGACGTGAACTTCCAGCTCTCGCGCGGCCGGCCGTTCTTCATCGATATCGTTCGCGACGGCATCGAACTCTACGCGATGGACGATCGCTCGTTCGACACGCCGGCGGTATTGTCGCCGGAGATCGCGCTCGAGGAAGTGAAGACGCACTACAAGCAATGGTTTAAGAGCGCGAACGGGTTTCTCATTGCCGGGAAGTTCATGATTACGCAGGGGTTCAACAACCACGCGGCGTTCAATCTGCATCAAGCCGTCGAACACTTCTACCATACAACGATGCTCGTCCTGACCCTCTACTCGCCCAAATCGCACAACATCAAATTCCTCCGCGAGCGCTCGGAGGACGTCGCGCGCGACCTGATCGACATCTGGCCGCGCAACACCAAGTTCGGCAATCGCTGCTGGGAGCTATTGCGTCAGGCGTACGTGAAGGCGCGCTATTCGCCCCATTACAAGATCACCGGCCCTGAACTGGCGTGGCTCGTCGAGCGCATCGAACTGCTGCAGAGCGAGGTCAAACGCATCGCCGAGGAGCGTATCGCGCGCGGCTGACGCCGGGCTCAACCGGCTATCCCTCAAGACCGCAAACACATCGTCTTCTGACAGCGCTGCAACCGCTTCAATCACGGGCGTTGGGAAGGGGCTCTTCTCGAAGTCGTCCGAGTATGGCGGCCGGCGGCGCTGCTCTCAAGGCCCGCGGGTACCCCCCAATTTGCTGCGCAAATCGGTTCCCCCCGCGTCCGCTTCGCGGCGCCTGCGCTTCGCTCCGGCGGCCCTGACAGCCACGCCGCCGACCGCCGTCGACTGAGGGTCTTCAAGCACGAAGACGCGAGCGACGGAGAGATATCATGGCTATGGTTCAACCGGTTTCGGTGGCGTCGGATCGCGTGATGGCGACGCTGGTGGCAGGGCTCACGCTGGAGTTCGGGAGCAGCGCGGCGGAGGCTTTGGCGGATCGTTTTCTGGCCGCAGAAGAGTGCGATTTTCACTGGGATGCGCGCCGCGAAGCGCGCTGGCTCGGGGCCTGGACGAGCGAGATCGAGGACGATTTCGAGCTCGACCGGATCGCGATCCTGGGCCGTTTAGGTCGGCGCTGGTTCGTCGCGGTGTGCATCGTCGATGGCGATGAAATGCCGCACGGAATGATGGGCCGGCGCACTTTTGGCAGCCGAAAGGCAGCGCTGACAGCGTTCGCTAGCTGCCATTGAACGGTACTCGAAAGGCCGGGATCGCGGGCGTCATCTGGCGCTGCGTCCCGGCCTTTTTCATGTGGGGCTGCTTGGAGGGAGCGGGGGAGGAAAAAGGGAAATGTGTGCTGGGGAGGGGGATGGCGCGTATGGCAAGATAGAAAGCTATGCCTCCACGATCGTCGGCATGCGAGGTCTGCACAGCGTTTGCGATGGAGGCATCCGTGCACCGATACCTCCACCGCTAGCGGGATGGAGTTTAGCTCTTTGTTTTCATGATGTTATTGTGCCAGCGAGCGGAGGCCCTTGAAGGCGGTCCAACGCTTCCCCTTATCCGTCGCCAAAAAAACGACGATCGGGGATAAGCCGACATGGCCGGTGATGACGATTTCCAACTCTGGCTTGGCAGGATCTCGAACGACCGGCCGCTGCGTCACCAGTTGCGCATCGCCGGTAATCGCGCCGGCAGGAAGTTGGGTGGGGGTGGCGAGCGGCGCTTCACCGGTGTCCGGATCGGGCGCGGAGCAGGGGTTGGCCGCGTGCTGTCGACCCGCGATCGTTCGCCCGGCTTTCGCGCACGTCGGGTCATCGTCAAGGCTCGCATCGTCAAACTTGGTGGCAAGGGGATGGGCGCGGCCCGCGCGCACCTGCGCTATCTTCAGCGTGATGGCGTCACCCGCGAGGGTGAGCGCGGCGCACTCTACGGCACCGATCACGATATCGCCGACGGGCGCGCGTTCCACGAACGCCAGGCCGGCGATCGCCATCAGTTCCGTTTCATCGTCTCACCCGAAGATGGCGCAGCCTATGACGATCTGAAGTCGCTCACCCGCCGGCTGATGATGCAGATCGAGCATGACCTTGGCACGAAGCTCGACTGGGTGGCGGTCGATCACTTCAACACCGGCCATCCCCACACCCACATCATCGTCCGGGGGAAAGACGAACGCGGCAAGGATCTCGTCATTGCCCGCGATTATCTCAGCCATGGGTTGCGCGAGCGCGCCGCCGAACTGGTCAACCTCGACCTTGGCCCACGTACCGATGCCGAGATCGACGCGGCCTGCCGCAATGAGATCGACCAGCATCGCTTCACTGGCATCGACCGCCGCCTGCTCCGCTCGATCGATGAAGATGGACTCGTGCGCGCCGTGCATCGCGATCCAGCCGAGCAGTCGCTGCGCGCCGGGCGGCTGCGCGCACTGGCGCAGCTTGGCCTTGCGAGTGAGGAGCGACCCGGCAGTTGGACGCTCGACAGCAATCTCGAACCGATCCTGTGCCGGATGGGTGAGCAGGGCGATATCATCCGCACGATGCAGCGCGCGATGAGCGACGGGCATCTCGCCCGTTCACCCGCCGACTATGCGATCCATGATCCGCGTGAGGGCGATGCACCGCCCCTCGTCGGCCGGGTGGTCGAGCGCGGCATCGCTGACGAACATGCCGACCGCCATTATCTGATCGTCGATGCGACCGACGGCCGGCTCCATTATGTCGGGATCGGATCAGACGCTGAGGCTATTCCCGACAATGGCATCGTCCGCATCACCGGGCGGCCGGTCGCCGCGCGCGGGGTCGATCGCACCGTGGCTGCGGTCGCCGCCGCCAATGACGGGCGATATGATGTCGACGCGCACCTCCGGCATGACCCCACGGCAACAGCGGCCTTCGCCGAGCGCCATCTTCGCCGGCTTGAGGCGATCCGGCGCGCGACCGGGGGCGTAACCCGCGAACCCGATGGCACCTGGGTCATCGCCCCCGATCATCTCGAACGCGCCGAAGCCTATGAGCGCAGTGTTGCCGACCGGAGCCCGGTGATCATCGATACGCTGTCCAGCAAACCGCTTGAGCAGCTTATTGGTCATGATGGCGCGACCTGGCTTGATCGCGAACTGACCAGCGACCAGCCCACGGAATTGCAGCGCGGGTTCGGTGCCGAGGTGCGCAAAGCGCTCGATGCCCGCGTCCGCTGGCTTGCCGCGCAACAGCTCATCACGATCGAAGGTGGCGCGGCCCGGTTCGACACGGGGCTCACCGACGCGCTGGAGCAACGCGAGCTGCGGCGGACCGCGGCGCAGCTGAGTGGCGAGCTTGGCTTGAAATTCGCGGAGTCCAAATCCGGTGACCGGATCGAGGGCAAGGTGACGCGGGCGCTGGAGATCGGCGAAAAGCGCTACGCATTGATCGAGAAAACGCGCGAGTTCACGCTTGTGCCGTGGCGCCCGGTTCTCGAGCGCGCGATCGGCAAGCAGGTATCGGGGATAGCGCGCGGCGATTCGACCGACTGGCAGATCGGACGCTCGCGCGGGCTTTCGATCGGTAGTATCTGAAATCTGGCGCTCTGTGTCGCTCCGCTGCGTCGCGGCGCGTCTCAACCGTAATTTTTCGAGCCCCCGTATCGTGGGATGATCCCGGCCTATCGATCATCAGGCAACGGGCGTCAGCTCCATGAACACGCGCAGGATCCGGCATCAGTTCTATCTTCCCGATGATCTGTCGCGCCGGCTCGACATGCTGGCCGCGGCGCCGGGCGCTTCGAAAACCGCGATCCTCACCGATGCCCTCAAGGACTGGCTCGATCGCAAAGCAGGGAACGAACTCGATCAGCGGTTCGGTCCCCGTCTTGATCGGCAGAGCCGGATATCCGCCCGGATCGAGCGCAAGCTCGATGCGGTTACTGAGCTGGTTGGTGTGTTCGTGCAGCACCAGCTGACGTTGGTGGCTCATCAGCCGACGTTTGACGAGCCGACCGCGCTGAGTGGCCGTCAGCGCTATGCGGCGCTGCTCGATCTGGTCGAGCAACGGATTGCAAAGGGCGGGGTGATCGCACGCCTCATGCCGCCGTCCGGCGAAGACGCGAAGCGATGAGCGTGCCGATGTCGCCCCCATTTTTAACGCAAACCAGCGCCAGGAGGACAACATGATCGACGGACCAGGCCGCATCCTTCGTCTCCCCGCCGTAGTCGACCGTACCGGACTCAGCCGATCGACCATCTACCGAAAAATGGACGAGGGGACCTTCCCGAGGAATATTCGCATCGCGGGGCGCTGCAGCGGGTGGCGTGAGGCCGCCATCGACGAATGGGTGCGCGCGCCGATGCTCTATCGCGCTCATGAATGAAAGTCGCGAAGGCTGTTCCTACAGCCCTTCGCCAGTGAAAGGTCGCGGCGGAAATGGACATTCCCGGCGGGTGGGAATTGCGGCTTGATATGAGCGGGAGGAGCTTGGTCGGCCGATGGCGATCCTGCTGCTTTGCGCCTCATCTCGGCCGTTCGTCTGGCCCGAAACTGATCCCGAAAGCCGACATTCGCTCACGTCGGCACGGTCGTCATATCGACAGACAGACTGGCTGCTGATTTTCAGAGACCTGTACAAACGGGGCGCTGCGGCTCGGACAGTAACTTCGACAATTGACCGTGATTGTCCCGCAACCATGCCGTGTAGGTCGCAGCGAATGGTGTGGCGAGCTGGTCCACGGCGCTCGCCAGCCAGTTCTTATACTCGTCGAGCGGCAGACACATGGCGGACATGAGCGCGGCCGGCTTGTCCCATTCACTCAGTGATCCAAGCTGGGTCTTGAGGGCACGAAAGAAGGGGCGATCGGCCGCTATGCCACGAAGGAAGAACTGGGCGCGGCGCTCGATGATGCTCCTGCCGAAATCGTATCCGTTCCAGTCGCGTAGCAAGACCGGCAGCGTCCCATCGACAAAAAGATTGAGCAGCCAGGCTCGGACATAGGCGAGGTCCGCGAACGGGGGCAGGGCCAATAGCTCAAGCACCCGCTTCTTGACCGCATCGGCTGCGAAGTCGGCCTGTTTGGACGCGGCGTTGAGCACTAGGCAGAATTCCCGCGGGACATAGTAGAGGAGGTCAGCGTGTTTCTCGATGAGGTTCATCGCATCGATGTCGGGGAGAAACCGCAGGGCACGCAGGATTCCCTTGAACACAGAGAGATCGATCTCCTTCTTGTCCCCGATCGTATCCAGCCGTTGCTGCAGGATCGACGAGGTCAGGAACGGGTTAGAGATTGCATCGTCGTCAATCGGCTCGTCGTCATCGCCATAGCTAAGCGAGATGAAGGCCTGCATCTTCTCCAGTTCGACTGAGGTGAAGACGTCCTGCAGCCGCGCCTTCGAGCCCTTTTCGATGTCCTGAACGCTCGTCAGCTTCGTCTTGGTGACGTTGAGCGACAGTCCCTCGGTCACCATCAGATGCTCAGCGATCCGACAGAGAATCGAATGAGCTTCCATGCCCGGCGGCACAGCGATCCGAAAGTCATCGACGTAGCGGGTGAACTTCACCCCCATATTCTTGAGCAGCATGTCGGTGTCGTGCAGTAGGCATTCCGCCAGCAGCCGAGACGCGGCGGTGCCCACCGGAAGCCCGTAGGATTGCCGCGCCCGGGACGTCTTGATCACCTTCTTGATCAGTTCTGCGGGGCCTTTCGGGCATCCGGCGTCCTGCAGGACATTCTCGATGCGGTGGAAATAAATACGCTGATAGAAATCAGAGATGTCGGTGGCGATAGCGGGTCGATCCTCGGCGAACGGATTATCCGGCCCGCCAAAGTCCGACAGATGCGCGAGCCATTGATGGTAGCCGCGCGCTCCCTCGAAGATTCGGATCGTCTCGCCTTCGATATAGCGGTACGCGAACGCCTCATTGTCGTCTTTGGGAAGGCGCACGGCTTCGAGATGGGGCGCGCAGTCAAGCAACGCCGCCAGATAAATCACATTGTCCGACGCCGTGAGCTGATGGGCAATGCGAAAACCCAGCCAGGATTTCGGAGTGAGTGTTTCGACCGGTCCAGTCGGCGCGTACTGGCCAATGTTGAGCTTTTCGCAGTCCTTCGCGATCGCGCCGGGGCGCTCGAGAAAGCAACGCATCTCGGGTAGCCGCGGGAAAAGGTCGGTGTCACCGAGCGCACCGAGATGATTGATCGCGCGCCGCACGCTGGCTTCACTGATCATCCGACACACTCCCCCGCAATCTAGAGCTATTCAGGCAGAATTCGGCAGACGGATTGGTGCATCGGTCAGATCTGCTCATTGCTCGCCCTCCTGTTCAGGCCCCGGTGTTGGTGCTTGCCCGTCGGGATCGATCGCACCTTCGGCAGTGGCCGCAGCGACGGCCGGCATCTTCGGTGGGTGCGCTTTACGAAACTGTTCCCGAAAATCATTCTGGTCATTGAGCCAGACCAGCGCGGGGTTTTCGCAGGGCGACGCTTTGCCGAACACGACCGCGTGTCAGGGCTGGAGCGACGGAAGCATTCCCGCATAGTCGAAACCGATATCTTCCTTCGCGTCTCGATATCGCTGATCATCCGCCGTGCCCCTTGGTTCGGTTCTTAAATGACGGAGTGAATTGCAGATGGAACAGCACGCGCCAAGCGTCGGCGTTCTCGCCTACGGTTCGCTCATCGGCGATCCTGGTGACGAGCTGGAGCCGGCGACGGTTCGGACGATCAGGGGAGTGATGACACCCTTCGCCGTTGAGTTCGCGAGGAGGAGCCGAAGCCGGGGCGACGCGCCGACCTTGGTGCCTCACCCACACGGCGCGCGCGTCTCCGCGGCGATCCTGGTCCTCGACGTCGATATGTCTTCGGCCACAGACATGCTCTGGCGTCGCGAGACGCGCTGCTCGGACCGCTGCCGAGGCTATCCCGGAGATCGTGCCGGCAAGCGCGACGCGGTTCAGGTGAGACGGATCGAAGGTTTCCACGGGATCGATCTTGTCCTCTATACGGACATAGGCGCGAACGTACAGCCGCTGACGGCAGGCGAACTCGCCCGGCTCGCGATAGGAAGCGTCGGCAGGGCGGCGGCGGGGCTCGACGGGATATCGTACCTCGTTCAGGCGAAGGCGAACGGGATCGCGACACCCCTGTCTCCGGCATATGAGCGCGAGATCCTCGTCATGACCGGCGCCGATGACCTATTGCAAGCGCTGGAGACGCTCCGTGCGCGTGCCTAGCGGGATATTGCGAGTTGCCTGGTATCGCCGGCCTGCCCTAGAAAAATCCCATGACGCCCGCCGCCTCGACACTGAAATTCGAGCTTGATGCCCGGTTCCGGTGGTTCGAGAACGAATGGTTCTACAAGTGGCACTTCATCGGCAAGGACGGGCCGGTCGAGATCGACACGTTCGACGGCAGCGTGGCGAGGATGGGCGGCATCGCCTTCAGCGGCACTCCGCGCGACGTATTCTGGGACGCGGTGGTGCGCGGCGCGAAACGGGAGATCGAAGAGCGGGTTCGCTGGATCGACGCTGAGGTGCGGCGCTACGATCCAGCAGACATCGACGTCACGGTCGACGAATGCATCGGGCAGCTGGTCTCGTTCGTGGAGCGGGTTCAGCGGACGGCAGTCGAGAAGTTCAGGATACTCTGCGGCGACGGGGCGAACTTCCCGTCGCCCGTGGATCATGGTGCTTGGCCGACGCGCGCGGAGATGCTCGAACGCGGCGCAGCGCTGAAGCGCGCCGTTCCTCGGGAGCAGGATCAGCTCGATGCGCTCGTCCAGAGGCCGATGGAGGGTATCTCGGTCGAGCTGAAGACTTGGATCGATCCCCGCACGCCGGACGGGATCGCGAAGATCATCAAGGCCGTCTTCGCGCTTCGGAACCGCAACGGCGGCTATCTCCTCGTCGGCTTCGACGACAGGATCGGCGCGCCCGACGCATATCCCTTCGCCGAGCCGGTGTCGGAGGTCTTCCACCCGGACGCCGTGCAGCAGATCGTGTCCAAATATGCCGCCCAGGCCTTTCCGGTCGAGGTCGCGCTGCGGAACCGGGACGGGCAGCCGCACCCCGTCATCGTTGTGCCGCCGGGCGTCCGCGTCCCGGCGGTGGTGAAGTCCGCGCTGATCGGGGAGGGAGGAAAGCGGCTTCTCCGCGAGGGCGAGGTGTACTTCCGCACGCTCCGCTCGAACGGGGCGCCTAGCAGCGCGGCGATCCTGCCGGGAGACTGGCCCGACCTGATGGACGTATGCTTCAACAATCGCGAGGGCGACATCGGTGGGTTCGTCCGGCGCCAGCTCGGTGGCGTCGAGCGTGAAACGCTCGCCGCGGTGCTCCACGACGTTGTCGGCGCCGTCTCCGTCACGGGACCGGATCCCCAGGAGGCGCTGCGGGGGCGCGCCGAGGAGGTGATCGAGAACGGCTGGGCCGCCTTTGAAGCCGTCATCGCGACGCGAAGTCTCAGCGAGGTCGAGGCACGTGCCGTGAAGGGGATGACCATGCACGTCGGCCTTGCGTTCGATCCGGAACGGCCGGACGCGCTCCCTACGCGCCCCTTCCTGGACGCAGTGGCGGGCGCCAACCCCCAGTACTCAGGTTGGCCCATGTGGCTCGACGCGCGGAGCTTCTCCAAGGCCGACGAGCGGCCGACCGTGAGGGAGCGGGCCTGGGAGGTACTGATCGTCGAGGTGGAGGACTCCTTTTTCAGCCACCTCGAGTTCATGCGGATGGACCCGCGCGGAGCCTTCTACCTCCGGCGGGCGATGCAGGACGACCTCACGGACGAGGTCGCGCCGGGCACGGCCATGGACGTCTTCCTGATGCTCATCCGCGTGGCCGAAGCGCTAGCGGTGGGCATTGCGATCGGATGCGCACTGGACTGGCCCGCGAACAGCGAGGCCGGCTTCGCGTTCGTCTGGGACGGATTGGCGCAGCGCAGGCTCTCTGGCTGGGCGAACCCGATGCGAAGCCCCGGCACGGGTGGTGGGACCTCGCACGCGGACCGGGTGTCCTCGATGGTGCGCGTGCCCCTAGAGACGCCGCCCGGGGCGCTGGCACCCTACGTGGCGCAGGCCGTCGCGCCCCTCTTCTCCGCGTTCGACGGCTACCAGCCCGCGGCCGCAGTGGTGGAGGATGCGGTCGCCAGGCTGGTGGAAAGGAGGCTGTCCTGATGGCGACGGTGCCCGAGGACCGGACGGAGCCGAAGCCCCTGCTCGGTCCGAAGGAGATGGAGGTGGTCGAGCGCGTGCTCGAGATGCGCAGCGGCTACGTCCTGGACTTTTCGGACCGCACCTTCGACGAGTTCATCGCCCATGAGGTCGACGTGGACGCGACCGCCCCGAGGTTCTCCGCCGACGGCGGCTCGAAGGCGAAGCGGCTGCGGCGGATCCTGCCGTCTCTGCCCTCGCAGCGGCAGGCGAAGCTGCTTCGCGCCTTCCTCGAATATCGCGACAGTCCGACACGGTCGACGCCCCTCGATGACGAATGGCGCACGGCGTTCGTTGCGATCATCGAGAGGCTGCAGGAGTTCGGGAATCAGGACCCGCCTTGGCCGGGGCAGCCGCCGACTACGGTCAGTGCCAGCGCCTGGACGGGCAGGCGGTCGCTCCGCGAGCAGATCGCGGTAGTGCGCGGCCTGGTGCCCATGGCGCTTCAGGAGGTCGGGGCTCTGGCCGATTTGGTCGAGGAGCGGCGCTTCAACGACCAGGTGACGGCTGACGCCGTCGCGTGCCTTCGGGAGCTGCACGTCCAGCTCGGCGAACTGATCGCGGCCGTCGATCGGGGGCATCTCACGAAGGCGCTGGTGGCGGCCGTCGAGGCGAACCGCGAGAGGCTGATTGCCTTACTGCGCGAGGGGGCTAAAGCGACCATCACCGCTCCCGCCATGACTCTCGGCGTCGTGCACCTCCTGTCGTTGCTAACTGGCGCCCCCATGGACTCCACCATGGTCGCAGGTGTCTATGGTTCGCTCTTGGGCGCCGACGTGCTGAAGTCGCTCGGCAGGCGGACGAGCATCGGCGAATAGCTTTTCAGACCGCGTCGTTTCGTGCGGGACCGGAAATTCTGCCGGAGAAAGTCGGGAGGCCCGTCCCTGAGGGCGATGAACGAACAGCCAGCCTTTGAGGCTGCGGTGGTTAACCTGAACGTCCAATTACAGGTCTTCGAGACGTCAGCGGGTTGCTAAACGAAGTGCAGTTTACCGCTGCTAGTATTCCGATAGCTGCCAGAGCACAGACGGCCCAATGCCGGTCATGGGAGAACCGATGGGAGCCAGTGCCATCACGCTGGCTTGCGAGGCCGAAGCTTTATGACTTTCCCACCCACCCTTAGCTGGTCGAGGTAATCCGACCACCATTGCGCCATTTTGACCCGCTCAGCCCAGTGAGCGCCGCGATGGTAGGCCGCCCGAACACGGTCCCGATCGCCATGAGCCAGAGCGCGCTCGATTGCATCCGGGTGCCACAAGCCCGACTCGTTGAGCAAGGTACTGGCAATGGCCCTGAACCCATGGCTCGTCATCTCGTCATTGCCATAGCCCAATCGCCGAAGCGCAGTGTTGAGCGTGTTCTCACAGATCGGGCGACGAGAGGTGTGAAGGGCGGGGAACAGGAACTCGCTCGGGTTCCGTAGCGAGCGGAGCGTTTCGAGCAGATACAGCGACTGGCGGGAGAGGGGGACGGTGTGGACCTTCTTCATCTTCATGCGCTCGGCGGGGACGCGCCACACCTTCTCCGCAAAATCGATCTCGCTCCAGGTCGCCTTCCGCAGTTCGCCTGGGCGCAGAAAAACGTGTGGCGCCAATTGAAGCGCGAAGCGGTTTTCCGGCCGGCCATCGTAGCCGTCGATTGCGCGGAGCAGTTCTCCGACGCGTTTGGGTTCCAGGATGGCTGCGTGATGTTTGACCCGCGGGACGATCAGCGCTCCCCGAAGAATGTCGGCCGGGTTTCTGTCGGTCCGCAGAGTTGAAAAGGCGTACCGGAAAACCCGTCCGGCAAAAGCACGCAGACGCTGTGCGGTTTCATGATGCCCCCGCTTTTCCACGCGCTTCAATGCGGCGAGAAGTTCGTGCGGTGTCACCTCCGAGATCGGACGTTTGCCGATGTCGCGGTCGAGCAGGTCGAGAAACCATCGCGCCTTCTTGATCGTCGCGGGCGATTTTCCTTCGTTCTCTATCTTCTGGATATATTCCTCGGCGACCAGCCGGAAGGTGGTACGCGCGGCGATCTCGGCCGCCAGCTTGCGCTCCTTCTTCTCCTGGACCGGATCGATGCCGTCGATAAGCTTGGCGCGCGCTTCGTCGCGTAGCCTGCGCGCACCCTGCAGCGAAACCTTTGGAAAGCTTCCTAAGGAAAGTTTCTTCTCAATGCCGTGTGCGCGGAACCGGAAGCGCCAGAATAGCCCCCCGGAGGGCTGGACCAGCAGGAACAATCCGTCGACGTCCGGGACCTTGTACGGCGCCGCCCGCGGTTTGAGCGCGCGAATCTGTGTGACCGTGAGCATGGGACCACGCCCTTTCGAGTTGCTCGTGGTCCCGCGTTTTGTGGTCCCTTTTTAGTGGACCACGGTGGAACATAATGGGAAAATCTGGGACCCGAATAGGCCCTGTATACCGCAGAAATCTGCGGTTTTCTAGACTTGTTCTCAGGATGTTCTGGTGCCGCTTACAGGACTCGAACCTGTGACCCCCGCATTACGAATGCGATGCTCTACCAGCTGAGCTAAAGCGGCCCGAAGCACGCCCGGAGGCGTATCGAGGCGCGGCGGTTAGCAGGACCGGGGGGCGCTGGCAAGCGGGTGTGATCTTTACGCGTCTTTTACCATGTGGGGTCACTATCGCTGCCGATACGCTTTATGTGTCGAAGGGATTATTATGGACACCGCTCGCGGCTTTGACGGAAGCCGGCCGTATGACAGCGATCCGGCCGAGGGTGGGGTCGGCGAGGCGACGCAGGCGATCGGCACCGACGAGCGGCGGATGCATGTGCGCGCCTATAATCACTGGGTATCGCTGCTCGACGGTCGCGCCTATCCCTCGATCGACGATCTCGATCCCGCCGGCATCGCCGATTTCGGCGCGCATAGCGTGCTGCTCGATTTCACCCGCAGCATCGAGGATCCCGAAATCCAGTTCCTCGGCCGCGCGCTGCGCGAGGAATGCGGGCTCGATCATGCGATCACCCGCGTCGCGGAGGTGCCGGCGCGTTCGTTGCTGTCGCGCCTGACCGATCACTATCTGCAGATCATCGCCAATCGCGCGCCGATCGGCTTCGAGGCCGAGTTCGTCAGCACCCGCGGGCACCAGACGCTCTATCGCGGCATCCTGATGCCCTTTTCCTCGACCGGCGATCGCATCGATTTCATCTATGGCGTGATCAACTGGAAGGAGATGCTGGCGGCCGACGAGCAGGCGCGGCTCGATGCCGAGCTGGTCGCCGCGGTGCGCGCTGCGCCGGCGCGGGTCGTGCCGCACGACGCCCCTGCCGTCTGGGCCGATGGCCCGACCCATCTCGCCGGGGCGGCCGAGGCGATCGAGGCCGCGCTGCCGCAACTGCTCGGCGACCGGCTGGCGCTGGCGCGCGAAAGCGCCGCTGCCGCGCGCGCCTCGGACGTGCGCAGCCGTGCCGCCCTCTATCGCGCGCTCGGCCGCGCTTATGATTTCGCGCTCGCCGCCGAGGAGGATGCCGACGGGCTGGCGAAGCTGCTCGACGATGCCGGGCTGACGCGGCAGGCCCGCGCGCCGATGACCCCGCTGGTCAAGCTCGTCTTCGGCGCGGATTACGACAAGACACGGATCACCGAATTCGCCGCGGTGCTCGCGCTGGCGGTGCGCCAGCACGTGCCGGTGGGCGGGCTGGTGACCTTCATCGAAAGCTATCCGGCGGGGATCAAGGGCATCGTCGCGGCGGAACGAGATGCGCGCCGCCCGGTAAAGCCGGCGCGCGCGCTGCCGGCGATCGACCGCGCGCCGATCGCGCATGTCGCGATCGATACCGGGGTTTCGGCGGGGGAAATCGTGGTGCTGGTCGCCCGCGCGACCGACGACGGCGGGGTCGATGTGCTCGGCGCGGTGGCGAATGACGCACGGCTTGCCACCCGCGCGCTCGCCGCGCTGGGGTAACCGGCTGTTTTTGGGAGGGCGGCGGAAGCCTGCCCCCCAGCATCGCAAATTGTTGCAAAAGTCACAAGTCTTGAGCCGCGCCGCCGGTGGGCGCATAGCTTCCCGCCATGTCGAAAGCATCGCTCAAGGCGCTGTCAGAAGCGCTCGCCGCCCGTCTCACCAACCGCGCATTGCCGGGTGAGCTTCAGGGCTTCGGTCCGGACGAACAAGCGGAGGCGGCCGCCTTCCTTGCCGCGACCGCCGAGCGGCGGCCCCCCGCGACAGTAGCGATCGCGATCGAGCAATTGCCTGGCGACGCCGGCGCGCGGCGTCAGCGGCTGGCGATCGTCAACGACGACATGCCGTTCCTGGTCGATTCGATCGCGGCGGCGATCGTCGCGCACGATATCGCGATCGATCGCATCATCCACCCGGTGATCGCGGTGACCCGCGGTACCGACGGGCTGATCAAGGGCGTGTCCGACGGCGAGGGCGCGCGCGAATCGATGATCTATATCGAGATGCAGCGCGCCGACGCGCGCGAGCGTCGCGATCTCGTTGCCGATATCGAGGAAGCGCTGGCCGATGTGCGCGCCGCTGTCGGCGATTGGCGCCAGATGCAGGCGACGCTGGCGGCCGATGCCGGCGCGGTCGAGGATACCGGCGGGTCGAGCGAGGGCGCGGCGCTGATGCGCTGGTTCCTCGACCGGCATTTCACCCTGCTGGGGCACGAACGCTGGTATGCCGACGGCCGCGCGGCGGGCGCGGCGCTGGGCATCGCGCGCAACCGGCATAAGGTGCCGCTGCTCGCCGATCGCTCGCGCGAGCTGGCGCTCGAATGGTTCGCCAAGGGCGGCGAGGCGCCGCTGATGCTCAAATCGAGCCTGCTCTCGCCCGTCCATCGCCGTGTGCCGATCGACCTCATCATCGTGCCGATCGTCGAGGGCGGCAAGCGCGTCGGGCTGTCGCTCCACGCCGGGCTGTGGACCAGCGCCGCGCTCACCGCGCCGCCGCGCGCGGTGCCGGTGCTGCGCCAGCGGCTCGCCGATCTGGAGGCGAAATGCGGCTTCGATCCCGCCGGGCATACCGGCAAGGCGCTGGCGCATGCGATGGGCACGCTGCCGCACGATCTGGTGATCGCGTTCGATCCGGAATCGCTCGAGCGGCTCGCGCTCACCGCGATGAGCATCGCCGATCGCCCGCGTCCCAAGCTGGTGCTGGTGCGCTCGCCGCTTGGCCGGCAATTGGTCGGCTTCGTCTGGCTGCCGCGCGACGAGCTAACCACCGCGCGCCGCGTCGCGATCGGCGACATGATCGCCGAGGCCGCGGGGGGCTCGATCCTCAACTGGACGGTGGCGATGGAGGACGGCAATACCGCGCTGATCCGCTACACCGTCGATCTGCGCGCCTCGGGCAAGATGCCCGATGCCGAGCCGCTCGATGCGCAGCTCGAGAAAATGGTGCGCGGCTGGGTGCGCGATGTCGAGGCGGCGCTGGTCGAGCGGGTGCCGGTGGCGCGCGCCGCGCGGCTCGCACTGCGCTGGGCGGCGGCGTTCCCGCCCAATTACCGCACCGGCAGCACCCCGGAGGAAGCCGCCGACGACGTGCTGCGGCTGGCCGAGCTCGACGGCCCGGCCGATCGCCAGGTGCTGCTCTATCCCGCCGGCGCGGGCGCCGAGCGGCGGCTCAAGATCTACAAGGCGGGCGGCCCGCTCGCCTTGTCCGATGCGGTGCCGGTGCTGGAGAATTTCGGCTTCCGTGTGATCGGCGAATTGCCGACGCGGATGCGCGAGGAAAGCGACGGCCATATCCACGATTTCGCGCTGGATACGACCGCGGTGACCGACGCGATTGCCAAGGAGGTGCTGGAGGGCGCGATCGCCGCGGTGCTCAAGGGCGAAGCGGAGAATGACGGCTTCAACCGGCTGATGCTCGATGTCGGGCTGTCACCGGGGTCGGTCGTGCTGCTGCGCGCGTGGTTCCGCTATCTGCGCCAGGCGGGGATCAGCTATGGCCTCGCCACGGTGGTCGACGCGCTGGCGCGCGCGCCGCGCGTGACGCGGGCGCTGATCGACCTGTTCACCTTGCGGCATCAGCCGGGGGCAAAGGGCGATGTCGCGGCGGTCGAGGCGGATATCGCCACCGGGCTCGAAGCGGTGGTGGCGATCGACGACGATCGCATCCTGCGCGCCTATCGTTCGGTGATCGACGCGACGTTGCGCACCAATGCCTTCACCGCGGAGCCCGAAGCGCTGGCGTTCAAGCTCGACAGCGCCCGCATCCCGGGCCTGCCGGCGCCGCTGCCGTGGCGCGAAGTGTGGGTCTATTCGCCGCGCGTCGAGGGCATCCATCTGCGCGCCGGCCCGGTCGCGCGCGGCGGCCTGCGCTGGTCCGACCGGCGTGACGATTTCCGCACCGAGATCCTCGGGCTGATGAAGGCGCAGCGCGTCAAGAACGCCGTGATCGTGCCGACCGGCGCGAAGGGCGGCTTCTACCCCAAGCAATTGCCCAATCCGGCGGTCGATCGCGACGCGTGGCTCGCAGAGGGGACCGAGAGCTATCGTGTGTTCATCCGCACTTTGCTGTCGATCACCGACAATATCGTCGGCGGCAAGGTGGTGCATCCCAAGGGCGTGGCGGTGCTCGACGGCGACGATCCCTATTTCGTCGTCGCCGCCGACAAGGGCACCGCGACCTTCAGCGACGTCGCCAATGCGATCGCGCTCGATCGCGGCTTCTGGCTCGGCGACGCCTTCGCCTCGGGCGGCAGCCATGGCTATGACCATAAGGCGATGGGCATCACCGCCAAGGGCGCGTGGGTTTCGGTGCAGCGCCATTTCGCCGAGCGCGGGGTGGACGTGCAGCGCGAACCGATCCGCGTCGTCGGCTGCGGCGACATGTCGGGCGACGTGTTCGGCAACGGCATGCTGTTGAGCAAGACGCTCAAGATCGTCGCGGCCTTCGATCACCGCCACATCTTCCTCGATCCCGATCCCGATGCGGCGAAGAGCTGGGACGAGCGCGCGCGGTTGTTCGCGCTGCCGCGGTCGAGCTGGGACGATTATGACAAGTCGCTGATCTCCAAGGGCGGCGGGGTTTTCCCGCGCAGCGCCAAGTCGATCAAACTGACCCCCGAGGTGAAGGCCGCGCTCGACATCGCGGCCGACGAGATCGAGCCGACCGCGCTGATCTCCGCGATCCTCAAGAGCCCGGTCGACCTGATCTGGTTCGGCGGCATCGGCACCTATGTGAAGGCCGCGGCGGAGAATAACGCCACCGTCGGCGACCCCGCCAACGACCGGCTGCGCGTCGATGCGGAGGATATCCGCGCGGTGGCGATCGGGGAGGGCGCCAATCTCGGCGTGACGCAGGCGGCGCGCATCGCTTTCTCGGCGCGCGGCGGGCGGATCAACACCGACTTCATCGACAATTCGGCCGGGGTCGATTGCTCGGACAACGAGGTCAACATCAAGATCGCGCTCAACCGCGAGATGATGGAAAAGCGGCTCGCGTTCGACGATCGCAACGCATTGCTCGGCGCGATGACCGACGATGTCGCGCATCTCGTGCTGGAGGATAACCGCCTCCAGACGCTCGCGCTGTCGATCGCCGAGGGCGACGGCGCGCGTGCCTTGCCGAGCTATGTTCGCGTGATCGAGATGTTCGAGGACGCCGGCCGGCTCGACCGCAAGGTCGAGGGGCTTGCCGCCAATGACGAGCTGCTGCGCCGCGCGGTCGAGGGCCGCGGGCTGACCCGGCCCGAACTCGCGGTGCTGCTGGCGACCGCCAAGCTCGCGCTGCAGGATTCGGTCGAGCGCACCCCGCTGGCGGTCGACGATGCGCTGAAGCCCGATCTCCACGCCGCTTTCCCCAAGGCGATGCAGGAGAAGTTCGCCAAGGCGATCGACGAGCACCGGCTGCGCGGCGAAATCGTCGCGACCAAGCTCGCCAACCGCATCGTCAATCGCATCGGCGTGCTCCACCCGTTCGAATTGGCCGAGGAGGAAGGCGCGGCGCTGGCCGATATCGCGGCGATGTTCGTCGTGGTCGAGCGGCTGTTCGACCTGCCCGCGCTGTGGCGCGAGATCGAAACCACTGCGATGCCCGAATCCGGCCGCCTCGCGTTGTTCGACGAAGTGGCGGCGGCGACCCGCTCGCAGATCGCCGACCTCTTGCGCGTCTCGCCGCCGGGCACCGCGCCTGAGGCGGTGTTGAAGCGGATCGGCAAGGGCGTCGCGCATCTCGATGCGCAGACCAGCGACCTGCTGCTCGAAGAGGCGCGCGCGCAAAGCGGGCGGATCACCGCCTCGCTGGAGGCCGCCGGGGCGCCGGTGCCGCTGGTGGCGAAGGTGGTGCGGCTGTTCGAGATGGACGGCGTGATCGGCCTCGCCGATCTCTCCGAACGCCAGCGGCTCGACGAGGTGAAGGTGACGCGCGCCTTCACCCGGCTGGGTCAGGCGCTGGGGCTCGATTGGGCGCAGACCAATGCCGCGCGGATCACCTCGAGCGATCCGTGGGAGCGGCTGCTGATCGCCGGGCTGGCGCGCGACTTCCAGCAGTTGCGGCTCGAATTCCTCGGACGCAGCGAAAAGGGCGATCCGGGCAAATTGGTCGAGCAATGGCTGGCGGAACATGCGCCGCGGGTCGCGCAGTTCAAGGCGCTGGTCGATCGCGCGCGGCAATCGCCGGCGCCCAATGCGGCGATGCTCGCGCAGATCGCGGGGCAGGCGCGGGTGCTGCTCGGGCGGTAACGTCCGAACGGTGGGTAAAATAATCTAACGTCACCCCGGCCTTGAGCCGGGGTGATGACGTTGAGGTTCATCCCTTGCGCGTCGCCTCGAACAGGAACCAGGCGCGCTCCTCGGCCTGATCGGTCCATTCGTCGACGATCCCGCTGGTGGCATTGTCGCGGGCTTCCTCGGCGGCGTCCTTCACCGTGCGGAACACCTCGACCAGCTTGAGATTGTCGTCGCGCAGCTCGGCGAGCATATCCTCCGGGCCGACGAACGGCGCGTCATTGTCTTTGATCGTCTGATGCCGCGCGACGTCGCCGATCGAGCGCAAGGTGACGTTGCCGGTCTTGCGCACGCGCTCCGCGATCGCATCGGTCACGCCCAGGATCTGCGTCGCCTGCGCGTCCATCAGCAGGTGGTAATCGTGGAAATGCGGGCCGGAGACGTGCCAGTGGAAATTCTTGGTCTTCAGATACAGCGCAAAGCAATCCGCCAGCGCCACGTTGAGCGCATCGGCGACCGAGCGCGTCTCGTTGCGCTGCAGGTCGCTGGGGGTGCTGAGCTTGGGATTGGTGCTGGCCACGGGATTCTCCATTGTCGGTTCGTTGCGAAAACGGTTCGACAAGGGTTTCGCTCCAGCGAAAAATCAGATCAGAGCAATCGAGCGCAGCCCGATGATCACCCCGCTCAATGTCAGGATCGCGGCGCTGGCGGTGCAGATCAGCCGCCGCGGCAGCGCCATCCAGCGCGCCTCGCCGATCACGATCGCCGGCACGACCACCGTCAACGCCCCCAGCGTCGCCCCCGCCGCCGCCAGCCACGGCAAAGGGGAGCGCGCGGCGAGCGCGGCGGCGACGAACTGCATCCGATCGCCGAAAATCATGATCGCCAGCCCGAGCGCGCTCGTACCGAACGGGCCGAGCCGCCAGCCCGTCAGCCGGTCGGGCGCTTTCTGGCGCCACGAGACGCCGAGCCCGGCGAGGATAAGCGACAAGGCGAGCAGCAGCCCGCGCGCTTCGGGCGAGAGCAGCGGCGCGACGAGGATACCGCCGAGCGCGCCCAACATGTAATTGCCGAGAAACGCCAGCGCGGCGGCGGCGATGACCAGCCCGCGCGCGGCGCGATAGCGGTCGGCCAGAATCGCTGCGAGCCACGGCGTGCGGTCCCCCGCGACGCACAAGGCGCCGAGCACCAGCCCGGCCATCAGCGCGTCCATCGGCGCGCCCCCGTCGGGTTAGGCGAAACGGACCTGGCAGGCGGCGGCGAAAGCGTCTGACGTAGCGGCATCTTGGCAATCGCTATGCACTGCCTCGTCGAGCATCGCGAGCCAATCGTGCACCAAGACACCCTGTTCGCCGCGCGCCAGCGCCGATTCGAGGAGATGCGCCACCGTCACCGCCGGCAACATGTTGTTATGATGCGCGATGCGACGAATCGCATCGATCTCCCGTGCCAGCGCGGCGGCCCCGCGGCGAGGCGCGATCGCGGCGATCCGGCGGGCCAATTCTCCCCGGATTTCAGCTACATCGTCGTTGGGCATGACCTTGTCCTCCCCCGTGGGGAGAAGGATGCGCCGACAGGGTAAAGGCTCGGTTAACCGCGTCGATGCTTGACATCGGGCGATGCGTCCGCCATGCGCCCGGGTCTGTCAGCGGCGCGCGCTTGCTCGTCGCTCTTTTTCGTTTCGCAAGCACAGGAATTGGTGATGGCCAAGCCGACCACCGTCAAGATCAAGCTCGTCAGCTCGGCCGACACCGGCTTCTTCTATGTCACCAAGAAGAATCCGCGCACCAAGACCGAGAAGCTGTCGTTCAACAAGTACGACCCGGTCGTGCGCAAGCACGTCGAGTTCAAGGAAGCCAAGATCAAGTAACGCGCGCGGCGCGGGTTTCGCGCCGCCGGCGATACGGATGTTGCGCCGACATGAAGGAGCCGCGGGCTTGGGCCGGCGGCTCTTTTCTCGTGCGTGGCATCTGCCCCGTTCGCCCGAACGGGCAATAGGTGATCCCGATAGAGGCGCGCGCGCTAAACCAGCGCGCCCACCGCATCCATGAATCGCGCGAGGCTGATCGGCTTCGACACATAGGCCGCGGCGCCCGCCGCGCGGATGCGTTCCTCGTCGTCGCGCCCGGCATAGGCGGTCACCGCCATCACCGGGATATCGCGCAGCCCCTCGTCGGCCTTGAGCGCGACGATCAACTCGTGCCCGGTGACATAGGGCATCTGGATATCCATCACGATCAGATCAGGGGCGAAGGTGCGTGCGCGATCGAGCGCCTCGCGCCCGTCGCGCACCGGCTCCGCGGCATATTCGTGCGCGCGCAGCAGATCGCAGAACAGTTTCAGATTGAGTTCGTTGTCCTCGACAACGAGCACCCTTTTTGCCACGCGAAATCGTCCCCCAGGCTGATTGGCTAAATAGGCAATGCGCGAAGCCGATACAAATGAAGACATGCATACGCTGGCGCTGGGTGCGCTGGCATGGACGCTGGGCGAGCCGAGGCGTGCCGAGCGGCTGATCGCGCTGACCGGGCTCGCGCCCGACGACCTGCGCGCGCGCGTCGGCGATGCGACGGTGCTGGCGGCGTGCCTCGGGTTTCTCGAGGGGCATGAGCCCGATCTGATCGCCTGCGCCGCGGCGCTGGGGGTCGCACCCGAGCGGCTCGTCGCGGCGCGAAGCGGGCTGGAGGCGGCATGACCGCGCGGCCGCTGCTGATCTGCGATTGCGACGAGGTGCTGCTGCATATGGTGCGGCATTTCGGGGTGTGGCTGGGCGAGGCGCACGATATCGAATTCGAGCCGCGTTCGTGGGAGTTGACGCGCAACATGCGGCGGCGCTCGTCGGACACGCCGGTGACGCGCGAGGAGATGCTCGGCTTCATCACCGGCTTCTTCCCCGCGGAGATGCACCGCCAGACGCTCGTGCCGCATGCACGCGAGGCGCTGGCGACGCTCGCCGAGCAGGCCGATATCGTGATCCTCACCAATCTTGCCGACGAGTGCCGCGCACCACGCATCGCGCAGCTCGCCGCCTTCGGGATCGCGCATCGCGTCGAATGCAACCAGGGCGGGAAAGGCGGCCCGGTCGCACGGCTGGTGGCGGAACATGGCGATCCGGTGACGGTGTTCGTCGACGATCTGCCGCATCACCACGCCTCGGTCGCCGAATATGCGCCGCAGGTCCACCGGCTGCATATGGTGTCGGAACCGACGCTGGCCCCCGGCGTGCCGCCCGCGCCCGAGGCGCATGCGCGGATCGACGACTGGCGCGAGGCCGAGGTGTGGATCGCCGCGCGCTTCGCCGCGGGGGTTGGTGCCCGTTGAAGCTAGCTTTTTTCGTCATGCCGGATTTGATCCGGCATCCAGCGCAACGAGCGACGGCCCATGCGACTTTGGATGCCGGGTCGAGCCCGGCATGACGGTTGGGCGCGCGCGTGTGGCTGCGGGGATTGACCGACTCAACGCCCGCGTGGTGAAGCTTCCGGCATGACCGAACGTATCGATCGCAAGCTGGCCGAACTCGGCCTCTCCCTTCCCGAAGCCGCGGCGCCGGTCGCGGCCTATGTCCCGACGGTGCTGTCGGGCAATCTGCTGCATATCTCCGGGCAATTGCCGTTCAAGGACGGTAAGGTCGTCACCGGCCGGCTCGGCGAGGGGCTCAGCGTCGGGGAAGGCCAGGATGCCGCGCAGCGTTGCGCGCTGATGCTCGTCGCGCAGGTAAAGGCCGCGATCGGCGATCTCGGGCGGGTCAAGCGCATCGTCAAGCTCGGCGTGTTCATCAATTCGCACGGTGATTTCACCGATCAGCCCAAGGTCGCCAATGGCGCGAGCGAGTTGATGGTCGCGCTGTTCGGCGATGCCGGCAAGCATGCGCGGTCGGCGGTGGGCGTGCCCGTGCTGCCGCTCGGCGCGGCGGTCGAGGTCGACGCGATCGTCGAAGTCGGGGAGTCGCCGCTCGCGTCTTGAGCGCGGGCTGGTTTTTCCTAAATTGGGCGGGATGACGTTCCCCCCAGCGTTTCCGCAATGAGCTCCATCACCGCGCGTATGGTGGAGGGCGTCTCCGCGATCCCGGCGGCGGATTGGGATGCGTGCGCCGGGACGGGCAATCCGTTCGTCGGCCACGCCTTCCTTTCCGCGCTCGAGGAATCGGGCAGCGTCGACGCGCGCAGCGGGTGGCAGCCGCTGCCGGTGGTGGTCGATGGCGCGGACGGGCGCCCGGCAGGGATCGCGCCGAGCTATGCCAAGAGCCACAGCCAGGGCGAATATGTCTTCGACCACGCCTGGGCCGATGCGTGGGAGCGCGCGGGCGGGCGTTATTATCCCAAGTTGCAGATCGCCGCGCCCTTTACCCCGGTGCCGGGGCCGCGACTGCTGCTGCGCGACGCGGCGGTCGCGCCCGCGCTGATCGCCGCGCTGGAGGCGGTGACTGACCGGCACCAGCTTTCCTCCGCCCACGCCACCTTCGTCGCCCCCGATCAGGTGCCGCTGTTCGAGGCGGCGGGGTGGCTGGTCCGGCAGGGGACGCAATATCACTGGCGCAATCAGGGTTATGCCGGGTTCGACGATTTCCTCGCCGAGCTTTCCAGCCGCAAGCGCAAGGCGATCCGCAAGGAGCGCGCGGCGGCGGTGGCGGGGCTCACGATCCGCCACCTCACCGGCGCCGAGATCGGCGAGCGCGAATGGGATGCCTTCTGGGGCTTCTACCAGGATACGGGCAGCCGCAAATGGGGCCGGCCCTATCTGACGCGCGCTTTCTTTCCGCTGCTCGGGGAGAAGATGGGCGATCGTGTGCTGCTGATCCTCGCCGAGCGCGACGGGCGACCGATCGCCGGCGCGCTCAACCTGATCGGCGATGAAGCGATCTACGGCCGCTATTGGGGCTGCGTCGAGGAGGTGCCCTTCCTCCATTTCGAATTATGCTATTATCAGGCGATCGATGCCGCGATCGCGCGCGGGCTGGCGACGGTCGAGGCCGGGGCGCAGGGCGAGCATAAGCTGGCGCGCGGCTATGCCCCGGTGGCGACCTTTTCCGCGCATTATTTGCCCGATCCCGGCTTCCGCCGCGCGGTGGCCGATTTCCTCGAGCGTGAGCGCGACGCGATCGAGCAGGATCGCGCCTTCCTCAACCAGATGACGCCGTTCAGGAGGGGTTAGCCGCCGCTTTCGCCTTCTCCGCCGCGGCCGCCTCCGCCGCGCGCTTGCGGCGGATCAGGTCGCGCAGTTCGAGCAATCGTTTGGGGATCAGTTCGCTGTCAGCGATATCGGGCGCGGGCTTGGTGTGATCGACCTTGAGCAGCGCGCTCGTCCCGTCCGCGGAGCGCCAGATCGGCACGAGGTCGCTGGCGTAGCTCGGATCGAACGGGGCGGTGCGGATCAGCCAGACGTAATCGAAGGCGTCTCGCGGGAAGCGCGCCATCGAATAGCCGATCGGCCGCCACCATTCGCGCAGGCACCAGCGCGTCGTGGTGATTTGCGATGGATCGTGCGCGAACCCGCCGGCGATCGTGTAACGCGCGGTGAGCAGTTGCGCGCCGGCCATCGACCATTGATCGTTGGTATAGGCGAGCTTCCGTTCCAGCGCGAGTGCGGGAAGATGCTCGAGCCGGGACATGCGCCATTCGTTACGGCAGCTGTAGCCGACAAAGCTCACCACCCGCGCGCCCACGGGCAGCTTTTCGAGCGCGGCGAGCTCGGTGCGATAATCGTGCGCGAACATCCAATAGCTGATCGTCGTCCCGCCCATCCGCGCGAGGAAGAAGGCCAGCCCGAGCACCGCGAGCACCCCGGCGTGGCGCAGCGACATGGTGCGACGCGGGCGGATCGCGATCACCGCGATCGCGATGACATAGGGCGCGAGCCGCATATCGGCATAGGCCGAGCCGAACACGATCCGCGGCAACAGCAGGAAGACCGCGGTGAGGAACAGCGCCGATAACGCGAGGTTGCGCGAATATTCGATCGCCGGGTCACGGATCCCCTTGAGCAACAGCAGATAGAGCAGGGCGGCACCGGCGACGTCCCACGCCAGCCAGCGGTCGCGCAGCACCATCAGCAGCCATTGCGTCTTGGCGTGCCAGTCGAACCAGTCGGTGGTCTGCCCGGTGACATGATCGCCCGAGCGCCACAGGATCATCATCAGGATCGGCAGCGACAGCGGGATGCAATGCAGCCCGGCGCGGAACCAGCTGGCGAACCAATGCCCCGATCCTGCATCCTTACGCCGATCATGCTCGCGGATCATCTCGGCCGAGAAGGCGAGCACCCCGAGCACGCCCCAGCCGAAGGTATGGCATAGCCACAGCAGGCACGATGCGGGGATGAAGATCGCCGCGCGCAGCCGGAAACGCCGCAGCCGCCCGAGCCTCAGCCACAAGGCGAACAGGCACAAGGCGAGCGCCATCGACAGCGCGAAATTGGCGAAGCCGAACTGGAACGGATAGCAATAAGCGAGCGGCAGCGCGAACAGCGCGGTCGGCGGGATGCGGCCATGCACCTCGCGCGCGATCCACAACAGCCCCGCGACGGTGAGCGCGGGGATCGCCATGATGATCAGCTTCACCCCCAGTTCGAGCCCGAACAGCTTGGCAAAGGGGATGATGAGCAGATCGATGCCGAGATTGCCGATCAGCGACCAGCGGAAATTATACCATTGGCTGAGCCACGGCGCGGCGTCGAGCGACAGCTGGACGCGATAGCGCCCCATATGCCCGGGCAGATCGACCAGCGGCGGAATCTCAGGCCAGATCAGCGGCACGATAGCAATCAGTGCTGCGGCCGCCACGAACCAGCGGGTTTGCCACCAGCGCGGCGGGTCGTCAGGTATATCCCCCATCATCTCGCGGGCGTTTCTAGGATGCAAAACCGGTGGGGACAATGGCGCGGGGCGGTCATCCCCTCGTTCCGACGCGAAAATCGGCGCCGTTACGGTTCGACGCGATAGAGCGCGGAGCGATCGTTCGACCAGATCAGCCGCACGTCGCGCGCCAGTCGCGGCCGGGCGGCGAAACCCATCGTCCAGACATAGCGGAAGGTTGTGCGATCGAAATCGCGGATCGCGGCGGCGAAATCGGTGGTGCGGGCTTCGCACGGTCGCGGATAGACCAGTTGCGACGGATCGGCGAGATAGGGCGCCGCCTCGGGATGACGGGTGCGCAGCAATTGCTGCCCCGGCAATGCCCATTGGCCGTTCACGAATGCGTCGCGCCGGGCGATCGCGATCCCGTCGAGATGCTCCAGCCGATCGGAACGCCATTTGTCGCACGGCTCGTTCACCAGCACCAGGACGCCCGCGCCGCGCGGGATATGCGCCACCGCGGCGAGCGCGCTCTGCTGGGTGGAGGCGTATAGCAACATCGCCGCGGTGCTGGTCGCGGTGCGCAGCAGGAAGAAGCCCGTCGCGACCAGCGCGAGGCGCGGCGCGAGCTTGTCCGACGCGCCGGGGCGCGGGTGCACCGCGAGGATCGCGATCGCCACCGCAATCCCCAGCATTCGCATATCGACATAAGCGCCGCCGAGCAGCAGCCGCGGCAGGGCGAGATAGGCCGCGAACCCGACCAGCGCGAGCGCGCCGAGCAATGGGTCGAAGCGGAAGCTCGCCCGATTGCGCACCGCCACCCAGAAAAAGAACACGATCGCCGTGACGCAGCCCGCGTCATAGGCCTGCCAGCGTTCGCGGAGCAGCGAGGCGAGCCAGCCGATCTTCATCAACCAGTTATAGGAAACGCCGTGATCAGGGCCGGCCGCACCGGTCAGCATTGGAAAGAGCGGGAGCGCCAGCGGGGCGCACATCAGCGCGGCGCGCGCGGCGGCCCGCAGCCAGCCGTGCGACCGCAACCGCATCACCTCGGCGGTGAAGGCGAGGAGCCCGAACAGCCCCCAGCCGAAGCTGTGCGCCACCCACAACAGGCACGAGACGGGGATGAAGATCATCGCGCGCAGCGCCGGCCGATCGGCAAGCCGGATCCAGCTCGCCAGCGCGTGAAGCGCGAGCGCGGCCGCGAGCATGAAATTGACGAAGCCGAACTGGAACGGATATCCATAGGCCAGCGGAAAGGCGAGCGCCGCCGAGGGCGACAGGGTCCCCGTCGCCGCATGCGACAGGCGGATCAGCCCGGCGACGAACAGCGGCGGGATCGCCACCGTGATCAGCTTGGTCGCCAGCTCGACCCCGACCCATTTGGCGAGCGGGATGACCAGCAGATCCACCCCGAGATTGCCGATCGGCGCCCAATGATAATCCCAATGGCGCTGGAGATCGGCCGACCGCCAAAGGTCGATCGCAACGTGATAGCGCCCGATGTGCCCCGGCACGTCGACCAGCGGCGGAATCGCCGGCCAGAGCAGCGGGACGGTCGACAGCAGGATGCAGACCCAGACGAACCCCGGGCCGATCCACCAGGTCCGCCGCGGCGCGGCGCTGGCTGGCGGCATCAACGGACGCGCCAGATATGCACGCCCGCCGATCGCATCTCGATCGGGACGAGCCAGGCCGGGGGTCGGCGGTCGCGCAGGCGGGTGAGCATTGCATCCTTGGGTTGTTCGGCGGGGGTCAGTTCGGCCAAGCTGTCGTCGCACAATAGCACATAATCCGCGTGCCACCGGCGGGCGACGGCCTGCGCGGCCGGCGGCGATCCGAGGAAGAAATCATAGCTTGCGCGATTGCCGGCATTGTTGCGGTGATAGGGCGCGGCGATGACGCGGTGCGCGCTGGCGGCGAGGATATAGGGGCCGGGATCGAGCGGGGCCATGATCGTCCCTGGCGGCAGCGCGGCGATCGCCGCAAGCGCTTCGGGGGTGGTGCAGGAAGCGACCGGCGGGGCGGAGCCGGCCCGCGCCTGCGTGGGATCGGGCAGTGCCTGCGCAGCGAGCGGATAGACGATGCCGGCCGCCGCGGGCCAGATCGCCAGCGCCCAATGCGCGTTGCGGCGGCGTGCGGCGCCGATCGTCGCGGCGAGCGCCGGCACCGCGAGCGGCGCCCCGAGATGCGCGCCGCGCATTTGCAATAATGTCACCCCGAGCGCGGTGACTTGCAGCAGCAGCAGCGCCGACCATCTGTCGTCGCGGGTTCGGCGCCATTGCCACGCCGCCGCGCCGATCCCGGCCAGCATCAAGCCGGCTTGACCGATGATCGTCGCGAGCGGGGCGGCAGCGAGCGGTTGCGCCTCCCCGACGCGGGTGAGCCAGAGATGCGCGAGCACCGGATCGATCTCGCCATAGGGTGAGAGGCATTGCGGAGCGGCAGCGACCGCGCATGCAGTCGCCACGCCGCCGCACCCGATCGCGATCAGCGCGCGGGGCAATGGCGACGGCGTGAGGCGGGCGCACAAGGCGATTCCCGCGGCGCCACCCGCCGCGGCGATCGCGGCGCGGAAGAAAGTGACGGTGAAGGCGTCGCAGGCAGGATAGCCCCATTGGTCCGATCGCAGCCCGAAGCCCGCCACGAGCAGCCCGGCGGCGAGTGAGACGGCATAGCCTCGGATCCGCCGATCGGCGCCCGGCTGCGCGCGAATCCATGCGATCGCCAGCCACACGCCCGCCGCGACGAGCAGCGGCAGCATCTCCAGCCCGATCGCGACGCTGGCCACCGCGGCGATGCCGGTGATCGATCCGCTGCGCCACGTCGCGGGGCGGACCAGCGCCAGCGCGGTGGCGAGGAGAAGCACGATCTGGAAGTTGTGATGATCGATCCTTCCCGGCAGGAAGACCGTGGTCGCCGGATAGGCCAGCGCCATGACGATCACCGCGACGCTTCCCATGTCCGGCGCCAGTTGCCGCGTGACGCGCGCGGCGAGCAACAGCGCGGTTGCGAACAGCATCGTCGGCCAGGCGATGACCGCGGCGAGCTCGGCACCGTGACGGCCAAGCATCGGCGTCAGCGCGAGAATCAGCCCCGCGGGCACGAGATCGGGCAAGCGCGACCAGTGCATCGGCATACCGCCGGCCAGTCGGTGTTGCGAAAGATCGAAGAAAGATTGCCCGGCCAGCCAGTCGCGAATTTGCTGGAGCCGCATCGCATCGTCGGTATCGGTCAGGCGGAGCGCGGCGAGCTGGTGCCAGTCGCGGACCGACCAGACCAGCGCCAGCAGCGTGGCGAGCGCGAGCGCCGCCAGCATATCGCCATAGAAAATTCGCCGATCGCTGCCGGGGGTCATGCAGCGCATCTAGCCGGGCGTGGTTAACGCCCGGCTAAATCGCTTATTGGTCGCGCCGCCCGAGCAGCCGCAGCCGCAGCGCGTTGAGCTTGATGAAGCCCGCCGCGTCGCGCTGATCATAGGCGCCCTGATCGTCCTCGAAGGTCACGACCTTCTCGCTGTACAGCGAGTTGGGCGATTTACGGCCGACGACGATGACATTGCCCTTGTAGAGCTTGAGCCGCACCGTGCCGGCGACCTTTTCCTGGCTATGGTCGATCGCCGCCTGCAGCATCTCGCGCTCGGGCGAGAACCAGAAGCCATTGTAGATCAGCTCGGCGTAACGCGGGGCGAGCTCGTCCTTGAGGTGCGCCGCGCCGCGGTCGAGCGTCAGCTGCTCGATCCCGCGATGCGCGAGGTGATAGATCGTCCCGCCCGGCGTCTCGTACATCCCGCGGGACTTCATGCCGACGAAGCGATTCTCGACGAGATCGAGCCGGCCGATGCCGTGCTTGCGGCCGAGCTCGTTGAGCTTGGTCAGCAAGGTCGCGGGCGAGCATGCCTCGCCGTTCAGTGCCACGCCGTCGCCACGCTCGAAATCGATCGTGATATATTCCGGCTGGTCGGGCGCATCCTCGGGATTGACGGTGCGCGAATAGACGTAATCGGGCACTTCCTGCCACGGATCCTCGAGCACCTTGCCCTCGGACGAGGTGTGGAGAAGGTTGGCGTCGGTCGAGAAGGGCGCTTCGCCGCGCTTGTCCTTGGCGACCGCGATCTGATGCGCCTCGGCGAATTCGATCAGCCGGGTGCGGCTGGTGAGATCCCATTCGCGCCACGGCGCGATCACCTTGATATCGGGCGCGAGCGCATAATAGCCGAGCTCGAAGCGGACCTGATCGTTGCCCTTGCCGGTCGCGCCGTGGCTCACCGCATCGGCGCCGACCATCCGCGCGATTTCGATCTGGCGCTTGGCGATCAGCGGCCGCGCGATCGAGGTGCCGAGCAGGTACAGCCCCTCGTAGAGCGCGTTGCCGCGCATCATCGGGAAGACGTAATCCTTGACGAATTCCTCGCGGAGGTCGTCGATAAAGATATGCTCGGGCTTCACCCCGGCGCGCTCGGCCTTCTGGCGCGCCGGCTCCAGCTCCTCGCCCTGGCCGAGATCGGCGGTGAAGGTGACGACCTCGCAGCCATAGGTCTGCTGAAGCCACTTCAGGATGACGCTGGTGTCGAGCCCGCCCGAATAGGCCAGGACGACACGGTTGATTCCGGCTTCGCCGACCGGGCGGTTGATCTTCTCGCTCATAGGGCGCGCCCTATGCAGACGTAGCGGATTCGCGCAAGGCCCGTTCGCCTTCGAACATATAATCGCGGGTTACCGGCACCGCGAAACGGCCCTTGGTGAGCTGCACCTGATAGTTGCACAGCCCGCCGTGGCGGAACGCCGCCGACGCGCCGGCGAGATAGAAGGTCCACATGCGGTAAAAGGCCTCGTCGTACAGCGCGACGACCTCGTCCTTCGCCGCGACGGTGCGGTCGTACCAATGATCGAGCGTCCACGAATAATGGACCCGCAGCACCTCGATATCGGTCGGGAACAGCCGCAGCCCCTCATAAGCGCGGACGATTTCCGATAGCGCGGGATTATACCCGCCGGGGAAAATATATTTCACCGTCCAGTCGTCGGTGACCCCCGGCTCGCCCATTCGCCCGATCGTGTGGAGCAGCATCACCCCGTCGTCGGCGAGCAGGTCGCGGCATTTCTTGAAGAAGGTGCGATATTGCGGCGGTCCGACATGCTCGAACATGCCGACCGAGACGATGCGATCGAACTGGCCGGTGACGCGGCGATAGTCGATCAGTTCGAACTTCACCTTGTCCGCCACCCCGGCCGCCTCGGCGCGCGCGCGGGCGACCTTGAGCTGCTCTTCGGACAAAGTGACGCCGAGCACCTCAACCCCGAAATGGCGGTTGAGATACAGCGCCATCCCGCCCCAGCCGCAGCCGATATCGAGCACTTTCATCCCCGGCCCGAGCGCGAGCTTGGCGGCGATATGCGCGAGCTTGTCGAGCTGCGCCTGTTCGAGCGAATTGGCGGGATCGGTGAAGTAAGCGCAGCTATATTGTTTGTCGCGATCGAGGAACAGATCGTAGAGCCGGCCCGACAGGTCGTAATGATGCGCGACGTTCTTCTTGGAGCGGCGCTCCATGTTGATGCGATCGACGCGATGCTTCACCGCGCCGGCGACGCGGCTGATCAGGGTGGGATCGAGGTTATTTTGCCCCGTTTCCCATTTGTCGTTCATCGTCAGCAGGTTGACCAGGTCGCGCACATCGCCCTGCTCGACGATCAGCCGCCCGTTCATGAAGCATTCGCCCGCGCCCAGCGCCGGATTGCGCGCGATCGCCAGCGCGACGCGCTTGTCGGCAAAGCGGATCGTCACCTCGGGAAAGCCCGGTTCGGGGGTGCCGAAGCTCGCCGGCTTGGCATCGGGGCGGAGGAGTGTGAGGCGGCCGCGCTTTACCGCGCGCGAAAGAAACAGGTCGATAAGAGACATAGGGGGCGAGCCTAAGAGCCAAATTCGCTTCGGGCAACGCCGGGCTGGGACTTTGTATCCTGCGGTTCAGATTCCCGCATACCAGTCGTAATCCACATTATCTTCCCAATAGCCGCCGCGCCCCTTGCCGATGCCGGCGAGGCTGGCGACCGCATCGACGCGCATCAGATATTTGGCGTGCTTGTAGCCGAGTTGGCGCTCGACCCTCAGCCGACACGGCGCGCCGTTGGCGATCGGCAGCATCCGGTCGTTCAATGCCCAGGCGAGGATCGTCTGCGGGTGGAAGGCGTCGATCAGGTCGATCGATTCGTAATAAGGCCTGCCGCCGTAGAGATCGGCGCAGGTGAAGACGATATAGCGCGCCGCGTCGCGCAGCCCCGCCGCCTTGAGCACCGAGCCGAGCGTCGGCCCCTGCCATTTGGCGATCGCGCTCCACCCCTCGACGCAATCGTGGCGGGTGATCTGCGCGCGATTGGGGAGGTGCGCGAGATCGGTCAGCGCCAGCGCCAGCGGCCGCGCGACGAGCCCGCCGACGTTGAGCCGCCAGTCGGCGAACTTCCCCGCCGCGAGCGTTTCATATTCGGGGGTTCCCGGATCGCGCGTGCCGTTCGAACGGAAGATCGGCGAGCGCTGGTCGGGGCGGAACTCGCGGGCGAGCGCGTCGCGGTCCATCAAGGCGCGCTGGATGCCGCGGTGCATATCCTCGCCCTTGAACAGGATCGCGCGGGCGGTGGAGTTGCGCGCCACCTGATCGCAGCCGGCAAGCAAAGCCGGCGCGCCGACGATCAGGCTGCGGCGGGAGATGAGCAGGCTCATTGCGGCACCCGCCACCAGCCGGTCAGCATCGATCTTATCCCGTTCCACGCGCCGGACAGGATCACCAGCGTCAGATGGATCACGATGAACGCCGATATCGCGGCCATCGCGATGAAATGCAGCGATCGCGCCGATTGCCGCCCGCCAAACAGCTCGACCAGCCACGGCCATGCCGCGTTCATGCCGGGCGACAGCGTCAGCCCTGTGAGGATGACCAGCGGCAGCAATATCCCGATCACCGCGACATAGGTCAGCTTTTGCAGGATGTTATACGCCGCCGGCCGCGCCGGATCGTGGAACCGGAAGGCAAGGTGCGCGGCGATGTCGGCCCCTAGATGGCGCGGCCTGAGTTCGGCGGCACGTGGGCGGAGGTCGCGCTGGAAATGGCGGTTGATCAGGCTGGCGAGCATGAAGGCGAGCAGCCCGAAGACCAGCACCAGCGCGAAGAACAGATGCCAGCGGCGCGACAGTGCGAGATTGTAATTGGCCGGGATCGTCAGCCAGGCGGGGAAGCGCGGCAAATGCGCCCAGGCATGATCGAAATTGGCGCCATATTGCCCCCAATAGAGCCGCGGATGCGCGTTCGAGATTCCCAGCCCGCTGCCGATCAGGATGAAGATCGCGATCGCATTGAGCCAATGCCACAGCCGCGTCGGCCAGCGGTGGCGATAGAGGCGCGTGCCGGGTGGGGGAGGATCGGCCATTGCCGGTCAGGATAGGCCGTCCGGGGCGGTTTGGGAAAGCCGGTTACAGCGATTTACGCCACGCACTCAATGATAGGCGCGCCAGAAGAACACCGCCGCGGTCGCCCCCGTCACGAGCAGGGTGAAGATATGGATCACCACCGGGGGCAGCCGCTTGCCGTAATCGGCGCCGAGCCAGCCGCCGACGATCGAGCCGATCAGCATCGGCAGGCACGCGCGCCACGCGATCATCCCGGTCACCACGAACACCAAAGCCGCCGCCGCATTGGAGACGGCGAGCATCAGCGAGCGCGGGGCGAACATCTCGCGCGGGCTGTGTCCGGCGAGCAGGCCGTAAGTGGCGGTGGTCATCAGCCCGACCCCACCGCCGAAATAGCCGCCGTAGAGCCCGAGCAGCGCCTGCGCCGCCATCAGGGTGCGCGGGCCGATCGATACCCGTCGGCGCAGCCACGCCGCGGCGCGCGCGCCGAAGGCGAGCAGCACGAAGGCGTAAAGCACCAGCCAGGGGATGATCAGGTCGAAGGCGTGGCTCGGGGTCAGCACCAGCAACGCGCTGCCGATCAAGCCGCCGACGAAGGTGATCGCGGCGAGCGCGCGGACGCTGACGTCGCCGAGCGGGACGAGCTCGTCGCGCAGCGCCCAGGTGCTCGCCGCGGCGCCGGGCATCAGCGAGAAATTGGAGGTGGCGTTGGCGATATTCGCCGGCAACCCGATCCCGAGCAAGGCGGGGAGGGTGGCGAAGGTGCCCCCGCCGGCGAGCGCGTTCATCGCCCCGCCGAGCACGCCCGCGCCGGCGGCGAGCGCGATATCGGCGATCACTTCGGTCATTCCATCCCCGCGCGGATCGCCGCGGCCGCCACGAACGGCGCGCCGGCGACGATCAGCAGGCTGGTCGCCGCGAGCAGTTTGAGCCCGCCAACTCCGCCGCCCTCGATCGCGCCCGCGCCGAAGATCAGCAGCGGGATCGCGAGCGGCAGCATCACCAGCCCGGCGATCGCCCCGGCGCCGCGCAGCCCCGCGACCAAAGCCCCGGTCGCCACCGCCAAGGCGGCGAGGGCAGGCGTGCCGAGCACGAGCCCGATCTCGACCGTCAGCAGCGTCTCCCCGGAAAGGTCGAGCAGCCCGGCGGCGGCGATCGTCGCGGCCATCAGCGGCGGGGCGAAGGCGAGCCAGTGCGCGACGATCTTCGCCGCGGCGACCGCGGCCATCGACACCCCGCGCACCGCGAACTGGTCGAGCGTCCCCGAATCGAGATCGGGGGCGACCAGCCGCTCGACCGGGAGCAAGGCGGCGAGCAATGCCGCCGCCCAGATCACCCCGCCGCCGATCCGCATCAGCAGCTTCTGATCGGGGCCGACCGCGAACGGAAACAGGATCGCGACGAGCAGGAAGAAGGCGACGATCAGCGTCGCCCCGCCCGAGGCGTAGGCGCGCCGCATATCGCGCAGGATCAGCGCGATCACAGCCGGATCTCCTGCGCGCCGGCGAGCGCGAGCGGCTGGTGGGTCGCGACCAGCACGATTCCGCCGCGCGCGCGCTGGACCGCGATCAGCGCCTCGAGCCGCGCCACCGCCGCGGTGTCGAGGCCATTGGCGGGCTCGTCGAGCAGCCAGATATCGGCCTCGCTCGCCGCCACCCGCGCCAGCCCAACACGGCGGCGTTGCCCGGTCGACAGCAGCCGCACCGGCACGTCGGCGAGCGCGGTCAGATCGAGCGCGTCGAGCGCGGCGGCGACGCGTGCATCGGGCGCCGGCCGCGCATCGAGCCGCGCCCAGAAACCGAGTGCCGCCGCCACCGCGCGCTCCGCGTCGAGCGCTGCGGCTTCGGCGAGCAGGGCGCGCTGCCCCTCGACCGCGACATGCCCCGCGACCGGCGCGAGCAGCCCGGCGGCGACGCGGATCAGGCTCGATTTGCCCGCGCCATTGGCACCGGTGACGAGCAGCGCATCGCCCGCGGCGAGCGCGAACGAGCGCTGTTCGAACAGCATCCGTCCGCGTCGGGCGCAGGCGACCGCGTCGAACGCGAGCCGCGCGCTCAATCGGTCACCGCGTCTTCCAGCGCGTGCATATCGTCGTCGCTCAGCCCGAAATGGTGACCGATCTCGTGGATCGTGACATGCGCGACGAGATCGTCGAGCCGCACCCCCGTCTCGCACCATTCGGCGAGGATCGCCTGGCGATAAAGGTGGATGCGATCCGGCAAGGTGCCTGAATCGAACACCGATTTCTCGCCGATCGGGCGCCCGTGATACAGGCCGGTGAGATCGAGCGGATGTTCGATGCCCAAAGCGGCGAGCGTTTCGTCATCGGCATATTCCTCGACGGTCAGCACGATATCGCCGAGATGCGCGCGAAATTCGGCGGGCAGCCGCGCGATCACGCGCCGCGCCTGCGCCTCGATCGCCTCGCTCGAAGGAGCGGCTCCCATTACCCCTTGCCCGTCCATCGCTTTTCGCCATACCCGTGCGGTCCCATCGGGGGCAAGGAGGGCATGATGGTCGAGGCATTGAGCGAGGCGGAACGGGCGGATGCGCTCGATGGCCTGTCGGATTGGGATTATGACGAATCGCGCGACGCGATCACCCGCTCGATCGCCTTCACCGATTTCGCCGAGGCGTTCGGCTTCATGACGCAGATCGCGCTGATCGCCGAGAAAATGGATCACCACCCCGAATGGACCAATGTGTGGAACCGGGTGGAAATCCTGCTCACCACGCATGACGCGGGCGGGCTTTCGGCGCGCGATATCGAGCTGGCTGAGGCGATCGATTCGATTCTGGACGGGTAACAACCCTCGTCATTCCCGCGAAGGCGGGAATCCATTCTGGCTGGCCGAGCGGCTCTTTCCACGACCTGCGTGAATGGATTCCCGCCTGCGCGGGAATGACGGGGCGAAGCAGCAGGCTAAATCATCCCCCGCCGCATCATCTTGCGCAACCGTCCCGGCATCCAGCGCGCGGCGAAGCTGAGGCGGCGTGCGGTCTTGCCGATCACCGCGTGGAGGCCCTCGCCGTGCACCGCATCCCACGCGGCCTGCGCGACCGTTTCGACCGGGGTGAATTCGAGCCCGGCATCGACCACCGCGTCGCGCGCGGTGCGGTTGGTGCCGGAGATGCCGGTATCGAGGATCGCGGTGTCGACGAAGCCGGGCATCAGATCGCGTACCTTGATCCCGTCCGCCGCCCATTCGCCGTCGAGCGCCTCGGTCAGCCCGCGCACCGCGAATTTGGTCGCCGAATAAAGCGCCAGCCCCGCCGAGCCGTAGATCGCCGAGGCCGAGGCGGTGTTGAGCAGGCAGGATCCCGGGGTCGCCTTGAGATAGGGATAGGCGGCGCGCGCGCCGTAAGCGACGCCGCGGAAGTTGATGTCGATCACGCGGTCGATTGCGGCGCGGTCGAGTTCGCCGAACGCGCCGCCCTGGCCGACCCCGGCATTGTTGAACATCACGTCGAGCCGCCCGCCGCTCAGCGCGGCGAAGGCGGCGAGCGCGCTTTCCCAAGCGTCCTGATCGCGCACGTCGAGCAGATAGGTGGCGGTGCGATCGGCGGGCAGGGTCGCGGCGGTCGCCTTGAGCCCGGTCGCGTCGACGTCTGCGAGCCCGACGCGCCAGCCGCGCGCGGCGAAATAGCCCGCCACCGCCCGGCCGATGCCCGATGCGCCACCGGTGATGAAGATCGCCTGCATCATTGCCCCCCTGTTGTTATTGCGGGTGATCCCGCTTCCTTGAGCGACGCCGGTCGCCGAGACTTCGGTGTTAAATCAGAATGACCAAACCGCCGTTCGCCCTGAGCTTGTCGAAGGGCTGCCTTTCTTCGAGGCAAGAAAAGTACAGGGCTTCGACAAGCTCAGCCCGAACGGGTTCGCTCCGCATAATTCGGTATCGTCATGCCGGGTCGAGCCCGGCATGACGGTAATCGGGTCGGCGGAGATGCGCCCCGCCGAGGTTGTTACTGGCTCAGCACCACCGTCACCGCGCGACGGTTGGCGGCCCAGCTCTCCTCGTCGGAGCCGAGCGCGATCGGGCGTTCCTTGCCGTAGCTGATCGTGTTGATGCGCGAGGCATCGACGCCGCGGCCGGCGAGGTAATTCTTCGCCGCATTGGCGCGGCGATCGCCGAGCGCGAGGTTATATTCGCGGGTGCCGCGCTCGTCGCAATGCCCTTCGATCGTGACGCGCACGTTGGGATACCGATTGAGCCACGCGACCTGCGTATCGAGGATCGCGCGCGCGGTGTCGTCGATATCGTACTGATCGAGACCGAAATGCACCGTGTCGCTGGTCACCGAGCGCTTGAAATCCGCCGACGAGCCGGGGACCACCGCATCGCCCACCGGGCCGCTCGGGCCGGTCGGCTGGGTCTGCTCCGGCGCCGGGCCGGGCGCCGGCGGCAGCTGCTCGGGGTGCTTCTTGGAGCAGGCGGCGGTCGCCACCAGGGCACCGGCGAGCAACAGGCTGGTCGTCAATCTTGGCATTCTACGTCTCCCTCAAGCCCCCTTGTTCCCGCCCCCGGGTAGAAAATTCAAGGCCTAAGCGGTCCCCAGCCCGGATCGGATCCATCGAGCGGCGTCGGAATGCGCCGCTCGTTGACGCCCGTCAGATCGACCGACCACAGATCCGCCTTGCCGGCATTGCCGCGGCCCTGGCGGAAGAACATCAGCACGCGGCCGTTGGGGGACCAGCTCGGCCCCTCGTCCTGCCACGAATTGGTCAGCAGTTTCTCGCCCGACCCGCTCGGGCTCATGATGCCGATACGGAATGCGCCGGCGATCTTGGTGAAGGCGATGAGGTCGCCGCGCGGGCTCCACACCGGGGTAGCATAGCGCCCGCCGCCGAAGCTGATGCGCTGCTGGTTCGATCCGTCGGCGTTCATCACATAAAGCTGCTGGCTGCCCGAACGATCGCTTTCGAACACGATGCGCGATCCGTCGGGCGAATAGCTGCCGCCGGTGTTGATCCCCGGCGTGTTGGTCAGCCGCTGCGGGGTGCCGCCCGCCGCAGGGACGCGATAGATGTTGGTGTTGCCGTTGATCGACATCGAATAGACGATCCAGCGCCCGTCGGGCGAGAAACGCGGGGCGAAGGTCTGCCGCTCGGTGGTCGTCACCAGCCGCTGCCGCCCCGAGCCGAGATCGTAGACGTAGATCGCCGGCTTGTCGTTGACGAAGCTCATATAGACGATCGACTGCTGGTTGGGCGCGAAGCGCGGGGTCAGCACGATCGACTGGCCGTTGGTGAGGAAGCGGTGGTTGGCGCCGTCCTGATCCATGATCGCCAGCCGTTTGATGCGGCGTGCCTTGGGCCCGGTTTCGGAGACATAGACGACGCGGCTGTCGAAATACGGCCCTTCGCCGGTCAGCCGGGTGTAGACCATATCGGCGCATTTGTGCCCGGCGCGGCGCCAGTCGGCCGGCGGAACGACGAAGCCCTGCCGCATCAGCTCGGTCTGTGCCGAAACGTCGTAGAGATAGCAGCCGACGGTCAGCGTCCCGTCGCCATTGGCGCGGACGAAACCCTGCACCAGCGCCTGCGCGCCCGATCCGCCCCAATAAGAGAAGGCCGGCTGGGTCACCTCGGGGAACATTACCGTGCGCAGCTGTGCCGGGGGCAACGGATTGAACAGCCCCGAGCTTTTGAGATCGCTGGTGACGATATCGGCGAGCTGCTTGCCGAGCGCGTCGGTCGATCCTGCCTGGGTATCGGTCACCCGGTCGGTCGGCATCGTCGGGATCGCGATCGGCATCGGCGCGGAAATGCCGCCGGTCACCGATACCTCCAGCGGCGGCGGGGCACCGCCCGGGGCCTGCGCCTGCGCGGGGGGCGGCGGCACCGTCAGCGGGGTCGCCGGCATATCCTGCGCGGCGCCGGGGGCCGCGAGCAGCACGGCGGAAAGAAGGAGGATGCTACGCATGTACAGGGCCTTTCCTTTCAATCTCTTGCCCCGCTTCTCCCGGCGCGGCTCGATCGCGGAGCACGGTGCGTGTCACCTGAGCTTCCACTGGTAGTTGATATTGTTCCACCCGCCATTGGGGGTCGAATAGAATTGCGGCGGCAGCTTGAGCGGGGCGCAGCCCTTGAACGCGGCGATGCCGAGATCGATCACGCGGCGCGCATAACGGCGATTGTCGTCGTTGACCCCGGTCTGGCGCACCACCGTCGGGGTCGCGGCGAGCGTGCCGTCCTCGTTGAGACGCAGGTTGAGCGTGGTGACGATCTCATTCGCGCCCGGACCGGGATCGACCTGGCGATCGGCGCACGGCTGGATCTGCCGCGCGATCGCCTGGACGATCGAGGCGAGCGCGGCCGCGTCGATCTTGGCGGCGCGGGGCACCTGGCTGGTCGATTTGCTCTCGTCGCTGGTAAGCCCCTTGAGGAAATCGGGCCCGAGCCGGCTGCCGCGCGGGCGCGAAGCCTTGGACTCGGCCGACTTGCCGGTGCCCTGTGCCTTGGCCGGCGGGGTCTTTTCCGCTTTGCTGTCGGCGACGCGATGCTTGGCCGGCGCGGGCTTCTCCGCCTTGCGCTCCTCCGCCGGCGGCTCCTTCTTCCGGGGCTTGGGCTCGGGCTTTGGTTCAGGCTTGGGCGCTGGTGCAGGCTTGGGCGCGGGCTTGGCCGGCTTGGGTTTCGGCTCGGGCTTGGGCGCCGGCTGCGGAATCGGTTCGGGCTTGGGGGCGGGTGCCGCAACGCTCGGCGCGGGCGGCGCGGCGTCCTCCGGCTCGCCCTGCTCAGGCGCGACCGATTGCGCCGGCGGAGTCTGGGCCTGCGGCGCGGTCGCCTCGAGCCCGACATCCTTGACCAGACTTACCTCGACCGGCTGCTGCTGGAGCTTGATCGGGTTGGGCGTCGCGAGAAAGCCGACCGAGAGCAGGCCGAACAGCACGACATGCCCGGCGATCGCCAGCCCTAAGCCGATCTTCTCCGACCGTTCCACCTCGCTCAATCCTCGCCGACCGTCACCAAAGCGACGCGGTTCAGCCCCGCGCGGTTCAGCTCGCCCATCACCCGCATCACCCGGCCGTAATCGAGCGCCTTGTCGGCGCGCAGATAGACCTGCGGCGGCTGCTCGCCGGACGCGGCGCGCGCGGCGATCGCCTCAAGCCGCTGCGGCAGCTGCTGCTCGGGCACTTCCTCCTTGGCGATGAAGATGCGCCCCATCGCGTCGAGCGAGATTTCGGTCGGCTGCTTGTCCTGATCGAGCGGCCGCGCGCGGCTGTCGGGCAGGTTGACCGGCACGCCCGCGGTGAGCAGCGGCGCGGTGACCATGAAGATGATCAAGAGCACCAGCATCACGTCGACCAGCGGGGTGACGTTGATGTCCGCCATCGGTGCGCGGCGGCTGCTGCTCTTTTGCGAGGGGAGATGGACCGCCATCGCCTCAGCGCTCGCGATCGAGCTGGCGGCTCAGCGTGGCGTGGAAGCCGTCGGCGAAACGGTTGAGCCGCGCCTCGATGCGGTTGATGCCGTGGCTGAAGCGATTGTAGGCGATCACCGCCGGGATCGCCGCGAACAGCCCGATCGCGGTGGCGAACAGCGCCTCGGCGATCCCCGGCGCGACCACCGCGAGGCTGGTGTTCTGCTGGCTGGCGATCGAGGTGAAGCTGCGCATGATCCCCCAGACGGTGCCGAACAGCCCGACGAACGGCGCGACCGAGCCGACCGTGGCGAGCACATTGAGCCGGTCGGAGAGATTGTCGATCTCATTGGCGACCGCGGCGCCCATGCTGGTCGCGAGCCGCTCGCGCGTCCCCGCGCGGTCGATCGCGGCGCCCTGCGTCGAACGACGCCATTCGGCGACACCGGCGGCGAACACGCGCGCGGCGGGCATATCCTGATCGGCACGCGCCTTGTAGAAAGCGTCGATATCGTCCGCCTTCCAGAAATCGCGCTCGAACGCCTCGCTCTCGCGCCGCGTGCGGCCGATTCGCCGCCAGAACATGAAGATGATCGCCCAGGTCCAGATGCTCGCCAGGAGCAGCCCGAGCATCACCGCCTTCACCACCGGGTCCGCCTGGATGAACAGCGCGACCGGGGAGAGCGTGGCGGCGTCGGAATTGAAGAACAGGTTCAAGGCGTCTGGTCCTTCCTGGCCAGGAGAGAGTTGAAACGTTCGATCCACGCACGGGGCTGCCGCCGCGGCCGCCCCGACGGCGCGACGAGCGCGGCGACGACATCGGCCTCGGCGAGCAAAATAGCCCCGCGCATGACTCTCTGATGAATGGATACCGATGCGGCGCGCACCTCGGTCACTTTTGTTTCGACGACGAGCGCGTCGTCGAGCCGCGCGGGGGCAGCATAGCGGATCGCGAGGCTGGCGACGGCATAGGCGCCTTCGCCCGCCTCATGCGCGGCGCGCTGGTCGACCCCGGCGAGCCGCAGCATGTCCGATCGGGCGCGCTCCATGAAGCGCAGATAATTGGCGTGATAGACCACACCGGAAAGATCGGTGTCCTCGAAATAGATACGGAGCGGGAAGCGGTGCGTCTTCCCGTCGAAACGCCCTTCGACGGGCTGATCGATCCTGCCGGTCGTCATGCCGGTGACCGTTAACCGAACCTAGCGGCTTTCGTAACCCCTGCTTGCGCTTCGATTTTGCGTTCGACCCTTCGATCAGCCCCCGGTGACGATCCGGTCCTGCAGCGCGAGCATATTGACCTTGAGGTGCGGCGGTTCGGCGCGGCGCGGGGCGACCGGCACCGGGACGGGGGCGATCGTCGCCGTCCGGCTGGCGACCGCGATCACCGGGCGGGCCGCTTCGCCGCTACGCCACGCGTCATAGGCGCGGAAGAATTCGACGAACGGGCGGTCGAGTGCCGCAAGCTGCTCGCCCGCGCCCGCGGTGAAGGCAGCGGGGGCCATGCCCTCGCTATGTTCGAGGACCTGCGCCGCGCGCGCGCAGAACGCGTCGCGCGCGAAATCCTGCGAGAAATAATTGTAGAGCCGGGTCATCGCATCGTCCTCGCGCGTTTCCCAATTCCCGCCCGCGGCACGATATTCGGCGGCGAGCGCGGTCTGCGCCCCGGCGAACGACGATTTCTGCTGGGTCAGCAGGCTATTGTAACGCGAGACGATCCCCGCCTGCGCCGGGCCGCGGCAGGCGAGCGCCGCGACATTGAGCGCGGCGCGGAGATGCCATACCGAGGCGGCGGCGCTGAGATTACGGTTGGGGGTGAGGTAGCTGCCGTCCGACAGCCGGGTCGGGATCTTCATCCCCGGCCGTGCGCCGGCCGGCATCGGCGCGGCCGATGCGGTGGCGACAGGCGGCACCGGCTGGGTCGTCGCGACATGCTTCGATTTCCCGGCACAGCCGGCGAGCGTCACCGCCAAAGCGGCGGTCGTGATGGATATGGCGGCCCGTTTCATGGCGCTTTCTCCCCTTTTTCGTGAAGGGGATTCCGCCGCAAATTGGTTAACAAAAAGTTATCGATACGATGAAGCGAGTGGCGCCGGCTCGCCGCCCTTTGTCGTCATGCCGGGGTCGAGCCCGGCATGACGCGTGTGGGGCGTTTACGCCGCGCGCTTCTCCAGCGCCTGCGCCGCTTCGGCCATCAAAGTGGCGATGATGTCGGTGACCGGTTCTTCCTTGCTCACCATCCCGACCGACTGGCCGGCCATCACGCTGCCATGTTCGACATCGCCGTCGATCACCGCGCGGCGCAGCGCGCCCGCCCAATAATGTTCGATCTGGAGCTGCGCCTCGGCCATCGCGACGCGCCCCTCGTCGAGCGCCTGCGCCACTTCGCGCTGCTTCTGGGTGAACAGCTCGCCGCCGGCATTCTTGAGCGCGCGCACCGGGATCACCGGCAGCCGCGGGTCGATCTGCACCGAGGCGATCGCGTCGCGCGCCGAGGCGCGGATGAACGCCTGTTTGAACCTGGGGTGGGCGATGCTCTCGGTCGCGCAGACGAAACGCGTGCCGAGCTGGACCCCGGCGGCACCCATATCGAGATAGCCCGCGATCGCCTGCCCGCGCCCGATCCCGCCGGCGATGAACACCGGCACGTCATGCGCGATCTCGGGCAGGATTTCCTGCGCGAGCACGCTGGTCGAGACCGGGCCGATGTGGCCGCCCGCCTCCATCCCCTCGATCACCAGCGCATCGACCCCCGAGCGGATCAGTTTCTTCGCCAGCGCGAGCGTCGGCGCGAAGCAGATGCATTTGGCGCCCGATGCCTTGATCGCCTCGAGGCTGCCCTTGGGCGGCAACCCGCCGGCGAGCACGACATGCCCGACCTGATGCCGCGCGCAGACCTCGATCAGCGCGGTGAGATCGGGGTGCATCGTGATGAGATTGACCCCGAACGGGCGGTCGGTCAGCGCCTTGGTTCCCGCAATCTCCGCGTCGAGCAATTCGGGGGTCATCGCGCCGCACGCGATCACCCCGAAGCCGCCGGCATTGGAAATCGCCGCGACCAGATGGCGTTCGGACACCCAGGACATCGCGCCGCCAAGGATCGCGACCTCGGAGCCGAGAAAGGCGGCGCCGCGCGCCATACGGCGCTGGAGGCGCTCCGCGCCGATGGAGTTCGTCGTCATGCGCGTGCCCTAAGCGGCAAATCCGATCAGGGCAACGCCGCGATCGCCTGTGCCAGCGCGTCGACCTCCGCCGCCGGGCTGGCCCAATGCGTGACGAGCCGGATCACCCCGTCGCTCCAGTCGTAGAAGCCGAAGCCAAGCGCGCGCAGCGACGCCGCCTCGGCCGGGGTCATGCGCAGGAACAATTCGTTGGCCTCGACCGGGTGGATCAGCCGCGCGCCCGCTGCCGCCGCGAGCCGCGCCGCCGCGCCATTCGCCGCGCGTGCATTGGCGAGCCACAGATCGTCGTCGAGCATCGCGTGGATCTGCGCTGCGGCATAGCGGCCTTTGGACAGCAGATGCCCGCCGCGCTTGCGGCGGCGCCGTGCATCATCGGCGAGCTTCGGATCGAAGAACACCAGCGCCTCGGTCGAAAGCCCGCCGTTCTTGACGAAGCCGAAGCTCAATACGTCGACCCCTTCGGTCAGCTCCGTCGGGGTGCAGCCGAGATGGACGATCGCATTGGCGACGCGCGCGCCGTCCATATGCACCCGCCAGCCGCGTTGCCGCGCGAGCGAGGCGAGCGCCGCCACATCGTCGGGCGAATAGACCGTGCCGAGCTCGGTCGCATTGGTCAGCGATAGGGCGCGCGGCTGGACGCGGTGGACGTCGTCGACGATCGCATCGGCCAGCGCGCGCACCGTCTCCGGGGTCATCCGCGCGTCCTCGCCGCCGGCGATCAGCAGCTTGGCGCCGTGGGTGTAGAATTCGGGCGCGCCGCATTCGTCGTTCTGGATATGCGCCTCGCTGTGGCAGATCACCCCGCCATAGGGCGGGCAGAGCGCGGCGAGCGCGATCGCATTGGCCGCGGTGCCGGTCGGCATCCACAGCACCGCCGCCTCGCGCCCGAACAGGGCGGAGAAACGCGCGTCGAGCGCGCGGCTCAGCCGATCGCCGTCATAGCCGACGTCGACCGCATCGGCGGCCTGCATCGCGGCGAACACCGCCGGATGCACCGGCGCGACATTATCCGAGAAGAAATGCATGGAGGTGCCGTAGCTTCTGCAAAGCTGCCGTCAATCTCCCCGGCTTAGCTCCCCTTCTTCTCCCCTCCCTTGAACAAGGGAGGGGGCGGGGGTGGGTTGGCCCGAGGGGATACCGGAGCACCCGCCTCATACCCACCCACCCCCAGGCCCTCCCTTCACCAGGGAGGGGAGAAGAAGGGGGGAAGGAGAGACTTACCGCGCCGCCGCGGCCGCCGGGCCGTAGAGGATGCCGTTGAACAGCAGTTTGAACGTCGCATAGGGTTGCGCGCGCTGCGTCACCTCGGTGCCGAGCGCGAACAATTTGCCGCGGCCGAGATCGGCGTCGGCGATCGCCACCGTGCCCCTGAGCTTGTCCTGCCCCACCGCCCAGCCGCTCCTGAGCGGCGTCGCCGAATCGAACCACGCCACCGATGTCGCGCCGTCGCCGAGCGTGAAGGGCTGGTTCTGGTCGAAGAACATGTCGACCGTCGGGGTCATGCCGAAGGCGAGCGGCTTGGTGGGATCGACCTTCGCCGCGACCAGCGAGCCGGGAATGTAGAAATCGCGATGGTCGAGCGCCGCGAGCGATCCGTCGGGCTTGCGGTTGACCAGCGCCGGCCGGATCGCGGGCGAGAGCAGCGAGGCGAGATAATTGGCCCCGCCCACCGTGATCACCGTCCCGCCCGCCTGGACGAAGGCGGTGAGCAGCGGCGCGGTGGCATTCGCGCTCACCTTGCCCAGCCAGCCGCGATAATCGGCGGGGATATCCTCCGGGCTGGGCTGCTTGCTGGCATATCCCGTCTTGAACGCGCCGCCGCGCGGGCCGGTGACGGTGCCGTCGGCGAACACCAGCACGTCGAACTTCGCGTTGAGGTCGCCCGCGTCGAGCTCCTTGGGATAGACGACGCTGAACGGGAACTCATATTGTTCGAGCAGCCAGCGGGTCCACCCGGCCGGGATCACCCCGCCATAATTGTCGACCAGCCCGAGGCGCACCGGTTTCAACGCGATCGTCTTGCCCGCGGGCGCCTTGGCCATGCGATAGGCGTCGATGCCGAGCGGCGCGGATTCGGCGATGATCTTAGCCGCTTCGGACGAGGCCGGGATCCAGATCGCGCCGGGGGCGAAATCCCTGGCGCCGACCCGGGTCGCATCCGCCAGCCACGTCACCTTCACCCCGGCCTTGAGCAACCGGTTGGTGAGGATGAAGCTGTTGTTGGTCTCATGCCCGACGATCCAGCCCGCGCCGCCGGTGCCGATCTGCTTGCCCGCCGGCGCCTTGAGCAGATCGGCGGTGACGCGCTCGAACGGGCCGTCGAAGCCGTCGAGTATGCGATCGAACTGCACCCCCATCTGCCACGCCAGCGTATAGCCGGTGATGTCATAGGGCGCCTTGGGCGGCCCGCCGGGATATTCGGCGTCGTGCGGGTGATCCTGCGGCTCGAACATGTCGAGGACGTGCGGGCGATAGGCCTGCGCGGTCTTCACGACATAGGAGCCCGCCGGATAGCTCTTGCCCCCGGCGGTGAAGGCCTTGGTGGCACGCTCGATATCGACGCCGTTCTTGAGCAGCGCATTGAGGAACGCGATCGTCGTCGGCACGTCGCGCTGATCGGGGGTGAGGATATAGCCGCGCGGATCGCGCTTCGCCGGATCGTTGAGCACCGTCTTGTACAGCCCGGCATCGACCGCCGGGGGACCGCGGAAATATTCCTCAACTTCCTGCGTCTTGCCTGCGGCGGCGGCCTTGACCGCGTCGACATCCTTGGGGGTGATCGTCCAGCTGTCGCGATTGCCGCGCGCGATCGCCGACGCGCCCATCCGCCAGATGTTCATCAGCAGCCGCTCGCGGTTGCGCGAGGCGTAATCGAGCACCGCGCGATCGAGCGAATATTGATATTCGAGGCTGTCTTTCAAATGCCATTCGCGCGGGCCGATCGGCAGCGGCTCGTCGTTGCGCGCGAGCTGGGTATCGGGAACGAGCGGGATCTTCTCGGGCGTCGGGCCGCCGATGATCTCGGTCAGCAAGCCGATCGAATTGTGGAAATAGGCGACCGAGCGCTCCATCCCGTTATGCCAGGTGGAATAAGGCGCCGCGCTGCGCATCCCCGATCCCGGTTTTTCCTCCGACACCAGCCGGCTGTGCATCGCCGCGCCCAGCTCCTGCAGCTCGGTCATCACGATCGGCGAATAATTATAGTTGAACGGATCGCGGAACGGGGGGACGAACACCACCATCCCCGCCGGCCCGGTCTGATGCTGGTTGAAGATGATCTGCGGAAACCATTCGCGGAACAGCATGCGGTTGACGTTCACCGTCTCGGGCATCTGCGCCATGAAGCTGTCGCGGTTGTTATCGTGGCCGACGTACTTCTGGTACAGCCGCGGGATGCTCCTGAACTCGCGCTTCTTGGGGTCGGCATTGCGCATATACCAATCGGCGACGAGCTGGAGCCCGTCGGGATTGTCGTGGCCGAACAGCACGATCGTATCGTCGAGCAGCCGCTTGGTCTCCGCGTCCTCGGCGGTGAGCAGGCGATAGAGGACGTGGATCTGGCTCTGCGTCGTCACCGTCTCGGTGGCGTGGAGCCCGGCGTCGATCCACACCACCGCGCGGCCCTCGGCGGCGAGCGCCTTGGCCTGCGCCTCGCTCACCCCCTCGGCCTTGGCGAGCTTGCGCGCGATCTCGCGATAATGATCGAGCTTGGCGAGATTGGCGGGGGAGGAGACGATCGCCACCCACATCGTGCGCCCCTCGGCCGATTTGCCGATGTCGATCAGCTTCATGCGATCGGATTTGGCGGCGAGCGCCTTCAGATATTTCTCATAGGCGTCGTAATTGGCGAGATAATAGTCGCTGCCCGGCTCGGTCGGGAACGCCTCGGCGGGGGAGGGGAGCGCGCCGGCCTTGGGGGTGATCGGCTCGGCGAACGCCGGGCTCGCCAGCGCAAGCAACGCCGCGCCGATCAGGTAATTGGTCTTCATGAGAGGCCCCCGTCCTTTGTCGCTTTCGACAAGGATAGACGGAGCGAAGCGAAAAGGCCGCACCTGATGCGGCAAAAAATTTCAAAATTCCCACGCTCAATCGTCATGCCGGGCTCGATCCGGCATCCAGAGCCAAGAACGTTATCGCCCGTTGCTCTGGATGCCGGATCAAGTCCGGCATGACGGAGGAGGCTTACGCAGGAATTTCAACGCGTGCGTGCGCGGCCATTCGGTGGCACACTCGCGCGATGACGGCGGCGGGAATCCTCGGGCTGGCAGCCAGCGTCAGCCTGTTGAGCGGGTGGCGGCTCTATGTCTGCGTGTTCGTCACCGGGCTGGCGATGCATTTCGGCTGGGTGGCGATGCCGGCGCATCTCCACGCGCTCGACATACTCGCCAATCCCTGGGTGATCGCGGTCGCCGGGGTCGGCGCGCTGGCAGAATTCTTCGCCGACAAGGTAATGTGGGTCGATAGCGTGTGGGACAGCATCCACACGTTGATCCGCCCGGTCGGCGGGGCGCTCCTCGCGCTGGCGATCGTCGATCCGGCCGATCCGAAATGGCAGGTGATCGCGCTGCTGCTCGGCGGCGGGGCGGCGCTGCTCACCCACGGCGCCAAGGCGGGGACGCGCGCGATCGCCAATGTCAGCCCCGAGCCGGCGTCGAACATCGCGCTGTCGACCGGGGGCGATATCGTCACCACGGGGCTGCTGCTCACCGCTTTTGCGAGCCCGTGGCTGGCGGTGGCGGTGGCGATCCTCGTGCTTGCGGTGGCGGTGGCGGCGCTGGTGTTGTTGCGGCGGCTGTATCGCCGATTGCGGGCGCGTTCATAGCCAACCCCCGTTCGCCCTGAGCTTGTCGAAGGGCTGTCTATCTCTCGCGGAAGATAAAGTGCAGGGCTTCGACAAGATCAGCCCGAACCGGGAGAGGGAAGCGCGTTCAAGCGCAGTAGCGCGCTAGGCCCGCGCGGTCGCGCTCATCACCTGCCGCCCGTCGGCGGCGAAGGCACCCAGCTCGATCGCTTCGCCCTCGGTGCGCAGCGCAAGATGCAACGGCTCGCCCGCCACAGCCGGCGATACTCCACGGAAGGCGAAGGTCCTGAGCCGGTTGTCGCCCAGTTCGCGCCGCGCCAGATCGAGCAGCAGCGAGGCGGTCAGCGGGCCGTGGACCACCAGCCCGCGATAGCCCTCCGCGCCGGTGGCATAGGGCAGATCGTAATGGATGCGGTGGCTGTTGAAGGTGAGCGCCGAATAGCGGAACAACAGCGGCGCATCGGGAACGATCGTACGCACCGCATCCCAGCCGCCGGCGTCGAACGTCCCCGCACCGAGCGGCGGCGGGGTGGGCGGGGCGCCCGGCGGGGCGGCGTCGCGATAAACGATCGACTGCACCTCGCGTAGCGCAAGTTCTCCGTCGCCGAGCGTGTCATGCGCGACATCGACGAACACCAATTGCCCGGACGCGCCCGTTTTCGCGGTCACCGAGACGATGCGCGAGCGGCGCTCGATCACCTCGCCGGCGTGGAGTGCACGGACGAAATCGACCTTGCTCGACGCCCACATCCGGCGCGGCAACGGCACCGGGGGCATGAAGCTCGCCGGGCTGTCGTCGCGGCGCGGGTGGCCGTCCTCGCCCAGCGCAGCGGTCGGCGCATCGGGGAGGCACAGGCACCAATGGAGGCCCTGCGGCACCGCGCCGTCGTCGGGTACGGTGCAATCGAGCGAGGCGCACCAGCGCGTCAGCAGCCCCGCGTCGATCCGGTCGCGACGGACTTCCTCGCGCCCGACCCAGCGGCTCCAGTCGCTCATTGGCCGCGCCCCACGATGCCGGCGTCGATCAGCCGCGCGATCTCGCCCGACGACAGCTTGAGCCGTTCGGTCAACACTTCCTCGCTATGCGCGCCGTTGCGCGGGGCGGGGCGCGGGGGCTGGCGTTCGAGCTGCGGCATCGTGGCGAACGCGCCGGCGGCGGGATAATCGAACCCGCTGGGGTTGGCGGCGCGCCCGAAGATCGGATTGTCCGCCACCAGCGCCGGATCGCGCACCGCGTCGGACATTGCGCGATACGCCGAATGGACGATCCCGCCCGCGTCGAATGCGGCGGCGAGATCGGCGTGGCGGCGCGCGCCGATCGCCTGCTCGAACAACGGGAACAGCGCATCGCGATGCGTGAAGCGCAGCCCGTCATCGGTGGCGAACGATACGCCACGCTGCGCCTCCAGCGCCGCCACCGCCGCGCCGAGATCGAGCGCGGCCAGCAGATTGGCCCATTGCCGCGGGGTCACCACGACGATCATCGTCCGCACCCCGTCGGCGGTGACGAAATCGCGCCCGAACAGGCCGTAGACCGTGTTGCCGAGCCTCGGCCGGTCGTGCCCCTCGTAGAGCACCTCGGCGAGGCTGCCGAGATTGGCGACGGTGCCGATCGCGACGTCGGAGAGCGGGATGCGCACCTCGCTTCCGGCGCCGGTCTCCCCGCGCCGACGCAGCGCGGCGAGCAGCGCAAAGGCGGCATAAGCGCCGCTCAACAGATCCCAGCCGGGGAGCACGTGGTTGACCGGCGCCGGCCCCTCGCCGGTCAGCATCGGATAGCCGACCGCATTGTTGACGGTATAATCGAGCGCGGGCGATCCGTCGGCCCAGCCCATCACCCGCACGGTGATGAGATCGGCGCAGCCCGCGGCGAGCACGTCATGCGCCATGAAGCCCTTGACCGGGAAATTGGTGATGAGCTGCCCGGTCGCGCGTACCAGCGCCTGCAACAGTTCGCGCCCCTGGGGCCGCGCGAGATCGAGCGCGACCGATTTCTTCGCGCGGTTGAGGTTCTCCCAATAGAGCGAATCGTTTGCCGCGGTCACCGGCCAGCGGCGGAAATCGGGGCCGCCGCCGATCTGGTCGACACGGATCACCTCGGCGCCGAGTTGCGCGCAATAGAGGCCGGCGGTGGGCGAGGCGACGAACGACGATGCCTCGATCACCGAAAGGTCGCCCAGCAGGTTATACATGGCCGCGTCCTTTGCCGGCTGGCTCAAGCAAAGGCATTGAATTCGCGCAGCATGTGTTTGGCGATCTGGAGCTGGAGGATCTGCGTCGTCCCCTCGTAGATGCGATAGATGCGCGCATCGCGGAAGAAGCGCTCGGCGTCATATTCGGCGAGATAGCCCGCCCCGCCGTAGACCTGCACCACGCGATCGACCACACGGCCGCACATCTCCGAGGCGAACACCTTGAACGCCGCCGCCTTGCGCAGGACATTCTCCCCCGCATCGGCGCGGCGGGTGACGTCGGCCATCATCGTTTCGGCGGCGTAGATCTCGATCTCGCTGTCGGCGAGCATCTGCTGGATTAGCTGGAAATTGGCGATCGGCTCGCCGAACGCCTTGCGCTCGGTGGCGTAGCGGATCGCGCTATCGAGCGCGCGCCGGGCATAAGCGGTGGCCGCCGCGCCGACCGACATGCGGCCGTTGTCGAGGCTCATCATCGCATAGACGAAGCCCTTGCCCAATTCGCCGCCGAGCAGCGCGCTCTCGCCGACATGGACGTCTTCCATGATGATATCGGCGATATGGCTGCCGGACTGGCCCATCTTCTTGTCCGACTTGCCGATCGACACGCCGGGAGCGTCCATCGGCACGATGAAGGCGGAGACATGCGCATTCTTGGGCAGATTCTCCTTCGAGGTCCGCGCCATGATCAGCCCGACCTTGGCGAAGGGCGAATTGGTGATGTAGCGCTTGGTGCCGTTGAGCACCCAGCCGTTGTCGGTCCGGGTGGCGGTCGTCTGCAGCCCGGCCGAATCCGAACCCGATCCCGGCTCGGTCAGCCCGAAACAGGCGATCTCGCCGCCCGCGACGCGCGGCAACCATTCGGCCTTTTGCGCGTCGGTGCCGCCATTCTTGAGCGCGGAGCAGAACATTCCGATGTTGATCGAGATGATCGAGCGGAACGCCGGCATCGCATAGCTCAGCGCGTGGATCGTCCGCACATATTGCGTGACGTTCATCCCCGCCCCGCCATAACCCTCCGGCATGGTGAGGCCGAACAGCCCCATGTCGCGCAGCTCGGCGAGGATATCGTCGGGGATCCGGTCGCTCTCGATGATCGCGCGCTCGGCGGGGATCAGCCGCTCGCGCACATAGCGCTGGAGCTGGTCGATGAACTGCTCGAAGACATCGGCATCCATCCCCGGATTGACGTTGACCATCTGAAGCTCCTCACCCGGATCATAGCATGCGCCGACACCTTGCCCGCGTGCGCGGAGGGGATTGGCTTTCCTGTCCGATACAATCGATCGGACGATAGCCGTTTCGCGGCGAATATTCAACATTGAGAATTGAATTTCACAATGCTGAAAACTATACCTGTCGTATGACAGGACCGGTTCGATCCGTTTCTCAGGCGCTGGGGATTTTGCGGCTGCTCGCGGAAACCAGCCCGATGTCGCTGTCGGATATCGCGCGGGTGACGGGGTTGAGCCCGTCGAGTTGCCTCAATCTGCTCAAGACTTTGGTCGACGAGGGCGTGGTCGAGCGCGACGCGCGGACCAAATCCTACCGTCTCGCACGCGCCTGGGCGGCGTCGGAGGCGTTGCGTGACGGCGCGGGGCAGGGGCTGGTCGATCGGGCGCAGCCGCTGATCACGCAATTCGCGCGGCGGCACGATGCGGCGGTGGCGTTGTGGAAGGTGATCTCGCGCGAGCGGGTACGCGCGGTGTCGCGCGCGGAAAGCGATGCCGGGATGCGCGTCGCGATGGCCGACGGGCAGCGCCAGCCGCTCGGTGGCGGCGCGGTAGGGCGCGCGCTGGCGGCGGCGCAGCGGGTCGCGCCCGACGAACTGGCGCGGCGGTTCGAGCCGGTCCGCTGGCAGGCGCCCTTGTCGCTGGCGGATTATGCGGCGCAGGTCGAGACGGCGACGGCGCGCGGTTATGCGGTCGACGACGGTTTCGCCTTTCGCGGGATCTGCACCGTGGCGGTCGCGATCGCGGGGGTGATGCCGGGCTTCTGCCTCTCCGCCTCGATGTTCGCGGGTCGCACGCCGGCGGAGGTGGCGGCGTTGGGCGAGGAATTGGTCGGCGTGCGTGACGCGTTGCTGCGCGGATAGGGCACGACAGCCTCTCCACGGTTCGGGCGGAGCTTGTCGAAGCCCTGCACTTTTCTTCCTCGGAAGAAGGGCAGCCCTTCGACAGGCGCAGCGCGAACGGGAAAGTGCAGATTCCGAGCCTAACCCCGATCGAATTCGAGAGCGCCGGCTTTCGCCTCTTGCGCGGAATGCCGTTCATCCGTCAGGAGCGTGTCATGGCCAATATCTTCGATCTTCCGCCTTTTCCCGCCGTCGCGATCGAGGGGAGCGCCGATCGCTTCCCGGTCGGCCGGATTTTCTGCGTCGGGCGCAATTATGCCGCCCACGCACGCGAAATGGGCAAGGACCCCGATCGCGAGCCCCCGTTCTTCTTCGCCAAATTCGCGCAGACGCTGGTGCCGGGCGGGGGGACGATCCCCTATCCGCCGGCGACCGGGGATTATCATTATGAGGCCGAACTGGTCGTCGCGATCGCAAGCGAGGGCGCGGCCGTGGCGGTCGAGGACGCGCTCGATCTCGTCTACGGCTATGCCGCCGGGCTCGATATGACGCGCCGCGATCTGCAGGCGGTGGCCAAGGATCTCGGCCGCCCGTGGGACAATGCGAAGAATTTTGCCTTCTCCGCGCCGATCGGCACGTTGCGCCCCGTGGCGAACGGCGGGCATGTCACCGCCGGCGCGATCACGCTGACCCGGAACGGCGTCGAACGCCAACGCGGCGATATCGCCGACATGATCTGGGATACCGCGGAGGTGATCGCGCATCTCTCCCGGATCGAGCGGCTGCTGCCCGGCGATCTGATCTATACCGGCACCCCCGCGGGGGTCGGCGCGGCGGTGACCGGCGACCGGCTGGTCGTGGCGATCGACGGGCTTTCCCCGCTCGCGGTGGAGATCGGCCCGCGCGAGGAGCCTTTCGATGCGGCCTGACGCGATCACCCGGGAAGAGTGCGTCGCGCTCGATCGGCGCGATCCGCTGGCGGAATTCCGCGATGCGTTCGTGATCCCCGAGGGGGTGATCTATCTCGACGGCAATTCGCTCGGTGCGATGGCCAAGGCGGCGCCCGCCCGTGCCGCGCGCGTCGTCGAGCATGAATGGGGCTCCGATCTGATCCGCAGCTGGAACAATGCCGGCTGGTTCGAACTGCCGCTCGAGCTGGGCGACAAGCTCGCGCCGCTGATCGGCGCCGATGCGGGCGAGGTGGTGGTCACCGATACGACCAGCGTCAATCTGTTCAAATTGTTGTGGGCGGCGGCCGACATGCGGCCTGGCCGACGCAAGATCATTCTCGAGGGCAGCAATTTCCCGACCGACAATTATGTCGCGCAAGGGGTCGCCGCGGCGCGCGGGCTGGAAGTGGTGCTGGTCGAGCGCGACGCGATCGCCGATGCGATCGACGAGGATACGCTCGCCATCAGCATCACGCACGTCCACTACAAGACCGGGCATATCAACGACATGGCCGCGCTCACCGCGCGCGCGCATGCCGCCGGGGCGCTGGCGATCTGGGATCTGTGCCACAGCGCCGGGGCGCTGCCGGTCGATCTCAACGGCTGCAATGTCGATCTCGCGGTGGGCTGCACTTATAAGTATCTCAACGGCGGGCCCGGCTCGCCCGCCTTCCTGTTCGTCGCCAAACGGCATCTCGCGACCGCGCGGCAGCCGATCACCGGCTGGTGGGGGCATGCCGACCCGTTCGCGCTGACCCCCGGCTATGCCCCGGCGCCCGATATCCGCCATTTCCTCACCGGCACCCAGCCGATCGTCAGCCTGTCGCTGGTCGGGGTCGGCGCCGATCTGATGCGCGCGGCGGATATGACGCGGGTGCGTACCAAGTCGATCGCGCTGACCGAAACGTTCATCGCCTTGGTCGAGCAACGCTGCGCCGCGCACGGCTTCACGCTCGTCTCGCCGCGCGATGCAAACGAGCGCGGCAGCCAGGTCTCCTTCGCGCATCCGCACGGCTATGCGATCATGCGCGCGCTGATCGATCGCGGAGTGATCGGCGACTTCCGTGCCCCCGATATCGTCCGTTTCGGCTTCACCCCGCTCTACGTCCGCTTTGCCGACGTCTGGGATGCGGTCGACGTGCTCGTCGACGTGATGGAAAGCGGCGCGTGGCGCGACGCGCGCTATGCCGAGCGCGAAGCGGTGACGTGATCCGCGCGATCATGAAGATCGACGGATTCCTGCTGGCGATGCTCGCCGCGGTGGTGCTGGCGTTTCTCGCGCCGCGGCTGGGGGCCGAGGGCGGCGCGCTGCATATGGCGCAGGTGACCGAGATCGGCATCGCGCTGGTCTTCTTCCTCCACGGCGCGAACCTGTCGCCGCAATCGCTGAAGGCGGGGGCGGCGAACTGGCGCGTCCATCTCGCGGTGCAGGCGACGACCTACATCCTGTTCCCGCTGATCGGCTTCGCGATCTTCTTCGGGCTCAGCTCGGTGCTCGCTTATGAGGTGCGGCTCGGGGTGTTCTTCCTGTGCGCCTTGTCGTCGACGATCTCCTCGTCGGTGGCGATGACGAGCATGGCGCGCGGCAACGTTCCCGCGGCGGTGTTCGATGCCTCGCTTTCGGGGATCATCGGCATGGCGATCACCCCCAGCTTGATCGCGATGGTCGCGGCGGTCAGCGGCGAGCCGTTCCCGATCCTGCCCGCGATCGGCGATGTCGCGCTGACCTTGCTGCTGCCGTTCGCGGCGGGGCAACTCTCCCGCCCGTTGATCGCGACATGGCTCGCGGCGCGCAAGCCGATCATCAACCGGCTCGATCGCGGGGTGATCGTGCTGATCGTCTATACCGCTTTCTGCGAGTCCACCGCCTCGGGGCTGTGGTGGCGCTATTCGCCGTGGGTGATCGCCGAGATCGCGGCGATCGCGGCGATATTGCTGGCGGTGGTGCTGGGGGTGACGACCGCGCTGTCGCGCGCCTGCGGCTTCCCGCTGGCGGACGAGGTGACGACGGTGTTCTGCGGGTCGAAGAAGAGTCTCGCCAACGGCGCGCCGATCGCGCGGATCCTGTTCGCGGGCAACCCGGCGATGGGGATGATCATGCTGCCGATCATGCTCTATCACCAACTGCAGCTGATCGTCTGTTCGATACTCGCGCGCCGCTATGCCGCGCGGGCGGCAGCAGCGGCGCGTTGAGCACGCCACTCGACAGCTTGGATCGGGCTGCGTATTTCGTTTACTCGCCCGGCATATAGTGGCCGCGGATATTGGAACCCCGCCGCTTGCTTCTTGCCTTCGCCCTTCTGTTCGCCCCGCTCCAGGAAATCCCGATCGCCGCGCCGATCACGCATACCGGCGTGCGCCCGGCGATCGCGGCGACGATCGCGGGAATCGCGAGCTTCACGCGCTGGCCGCAACCGCAGGCGCCGGTGCGGCTCTGCCTCGCCGGGGTGACGCAGGTCAGCGAGCGCGATTTCGCCGGGGTCGCGATCGACGGTCAGCCGGTCGCGGCGACGCGGATCGATCGCCCCGCCGCGCTGGCGACGGCGCGCTGCGCGATCCTCTATCTCGGGCGGATGCCCGTGCCGGCCGCGCAGCGACTGATCTGGGCAAGCTACGGCCGCGCCATCCTGACGATCGCCGAGGATGATCCGGAATGCCGCGGCGGGGCGATGTTCTGTCTGCGCGACGAGCCTGCGGCGGTGCGCTTCCTGCTCAATCTCGATGCGATCTCGCGCGGGGCGGTGAAGGTCGATCCGCGCGTGCTGCGGCTGACGCGAGGTGCGCATTGAGCGCCGAGCGGCTTCCGACATTGGGCCGCGCGCTGGCGCGCGTTCAGCAGCGCACGATGCTGCTGACGTTGCTGCTCGCGCTGGCCGGCAGCCTGCTCAGCGGCGTGCTGATGGTCGACAGCTATGTGCGGCAGAATATGCGGCTGATCGGCCAGCTCGCCGGGTACAGCGTCGAGCCGGCGGTGGTGTTTCACGATCAGACCGCGATCGACGATGCGATCCGCCCGCTGCTGACGCGTGGTGACGGGGTGCGCGCGGTGGTGGTGACTGCGGGCGGCCTGCGGGTCGAGGTGCGCCACCCGGAAGACGAGGCGCATAGCACGATCGGATCGCTCAAGGATCGCACCGCCGCGCTGTTGTGGCCCGAGCCGGCGATCACGCGGATCGATCACGCCGGGCGCCCGATCGGCGACGTGCGCGTCTATGCCGGGCTCGGCGGGCTCGATGGGTATCTCATGCTCGGCTTTGCCGACGGGGTGGGCGCGCTGATGCTCGCGGTGCTGCTCACCTATCCGATGGTCCGCCGGCTCCACCGCCGCATCGCCGAGCCGATCGGGGCGATCGCCGCGATCGCGCACCGCGTCCAGACCGAGCGCGCGCTGCACTTGCGCGCGCCGCGCGCGCCGATCGCCGAGATCGATTCGCTCGGGCACGATTTCAACGCGCTGCTGGCGGAGCTCGAAGGCTGGCAGGCGCATCTGGCGCGCGAGAACGAAACGCTGGCGCATCGCGCGATGCACGATCCGCTGACCGGGCTTGCCAATCGCGTGGTGCTGGAGGAGCGGCTGGCGAGCGAGCTCAAACTGGCTGCCGCCGCCGAGGCGGGGTTGGGCGTGCTCTATATCGACGCCAATCGCTTCAAGGAGATCAACGATCAGTTCGGTCATGCCGCGGGCGATCGTCTGCTGATCGAGATCGCCGCCCGGTTGCGCGGCGCATTGCGCCAGTCCGATCTCGCGGCGCGCGTGGGGGGCGACGAATTCGCGGTGCTGATCGCGCCGCCGGCCGGCCCGGACGAGACGCAGGCGCTCGCTGCGCGCATTCGCGCGACGATGACGCCGCCGTTGGTGTTGCCGGGCGGCGAGCGGATCGCGGTCTCGATCAGCCTCGGCGCCGCCAATTTCCCCGAGGACGGTCGCGATATCGCGACGTTGCTCAACGCCGCCGACCGCGCGATGTATGCCGACAAACGCGCGGCGCCGGCGCCGACGATCGCCGTGGTGCGCCAATCCTATAAACCGAGCTGACCCGAACGGATCGAGCCCCGCCGATCCGCAGAAGATTGCCCAAGCCCGTCAGCGGCTTATATGAGCCTCAGTTCAGGAGGCAGAAGATGACCCACCGATATCTGCTCCTTCCGGCGCTGGCGTTGATCGCCGGCTGCCAGACGGTGCAGCCCGCGCCCACGCGCGGCTTCTCGCCGGCGCAGCAGGCGACGCTGCAGGAGAATGGTTTCAAGCCGTCGGGCGACAATTGGGAGTTCGGCCTGGCCGATCGATTGCTGTTCGCGAGCGACAGCGCCAACCTGCTCGACGATCAGCGCGTCGCTTTGTCGCATACCGCCGCCGCGCTCGCCAAAGTGGACATTCACGGCGCACGGGTGGAGGGGCACACCGATCGCACCGGATCGGCGACCTATAACGAGGCGCTGTCGCTCAAGCGCGCGACGGCGGTCGCCGATGCCTTGCGCGCCGGGGGGCTCGACGGCGACCGGCTGGTCGTGCGCGGTCTGGGCGCGCGCTATCCGGTGATGAGCAACATCACCGCCGCGGGGCGGACCGAGAACCGGCGCGTCGTGATCATCGTTTCGCCGGACGACGCCCGGCCGGCGGCGCCCCCACCTTCCGGTGCGGTGCGTTAGTTAAAGCAGGGTCGCCCAATCCCGTTCGCCCGTCGACAAGCTCGGGGCGAACGGATCAGATTTTGCGCGAGATGCTTGGTCTTGGCTCATTCCCCGCCGGTGCTGGCGCGGATGACGAGGCGGACCGGGCATTCGATCCGCCGGCGGGCGTGCGGCGAATCGCGCACCAGCGCCTGCACCGCGCGGACCGCCATGTCGACGATCGGCTGGCTGACCGTCGTCAGCGAAGGCCAGGCGAAGCTCGACGCATCGCTGTCATCGAACCCGGCGACCGCGAGGTCCTTCGGCACGCGCAGCCCGTTTTCATGCGCATAGCCGAGCACGCCGAGCGCGAGTTCGTCGTTGAAGGTGAAGATCGCCGAAATGTCGGGAGCGTCCTTCAGCAACTGCCCCGCGGTGCGATAGCCGGTGGCGGGGAAGGTGCCGTCCCACAGCATCTTGCTGGCGGTGACGTCGCTCGCGCTCCCGCCGAGCGCGCAAACCGCGGCGATCAGCGCGTCGCGGCGCGTCGCGCTCGAGGCGAAGTTGGACGGGCCGTTGATGACGCCGAAGCGGCGATGCCCTTTTTCCCACAAATGCCGGGCAAGCTGGGAAACCCCGTCCGCATCGTGCGCGAACACGGCGACCGAGCGATCGGGGTCGAGCATCGGCGAGATCCGCACGTAGCGTACGCCGTCGCGCTCTAGCGCGTCGAGGAGCGCCAGATCGTCGCACAGGGGCGGGGGCAGGATCATCCCGTCGCAGCGGGTCTGGCGCAAGGTGCGCTCGTAATGATCGGCCGCGACCGGGTTGCGCTGGTCAAATTCCTCGGTGACGAGATGATAGCCGAGCGCGCGGCAGGCACGCGCCGCGCCGCGCGCCAGCTCGCTATAATAAAGGCTCGCCGTATCGGCGACGAAGGTGCCGATCAGATAGGATTGCGAGGCAGCGAGCGATCGGGCGGCGAGGTTGAGCTGGAACCCGGTCTCCGCGATCACCGCCTTGACGCGCTCGCGCGTCGTATCGCGGACCGAAGGATGCTCGTTGACGACGCGCGACACCGTCTTGGCCGAAACGCCAGCGCGCTCGGCAACATCGGCTAGTGTCGCAGCCCTCCGAGCGTCTTCGTTTTTCACCGACGCAGTTAAATGGCCGGACCGGGCCAAGTCCAGCAGGATTGTTACGTGACGTAAATTTAATCTAGGTTAGTAAACGGACTGTCGCGGCCGCGACTAATGATCGTGGGCGTGCCCGTGCAGCGCTTCCAGCACTTCATCGGTCCGCGCCGGATCGCCGATCGCGAGTACCTGTCCGGCGCTGGCGGCGGTCAGCGGATCGCCGTGCCAGTCGCACATCCGCCCGCCCGCGCCCTCCACGATCGGTGCGAGCGCGGCGAAGTCGTAAAGCGCCAGCCCCGCTTCGCACACCAGATCGAGATGCCCCGCGGCGACCAGGCCGTAATTATAGCAATCGCCGCCATAGACCGGCCCCTGCCGGGCATGGCCGCCGGAGACCGCTGCGACCAACGCCAGGAACGCATCCGCCTCCTCCCCGCTGAACGCATGCGGGCTGGTGGTGGCGAGCAGCGCGCCTTCCAGCGTGGCGCAGGCGCGGGTACGCACCGCGCGGCCGTTGAGTGTCGTCGGCTGCCCCGCCGCGCCGAGCCAGCGTTCGCGCTGGATCGGCTGATCGATGATGCCGAGGACCGGCCAGCCGTCCTCGACCAAAGCGATCAGCGTCCCGAAAATCGCGCGGCCGGCGGTGAAGCTGCGGGTGCCGTCGATCGGATCGAGCACCCATTGGCGGCCGGTGACGCCGTCCTTCACGCCATATTCCTCGCCGACGATCCCGTCGCCCGAGCGCTCGGCGTCGAGGATGCGGCGCATCGCCGTCTCCGCCGCGCGATCGGCGAGGGTGACCGGCGAATGATCTTCCTTGATCTCCACCCCGTGCTCGGTGCGGAAATACGGGCGGATCGCCTCGCCCGCCGCATCGGCGAGGCGCAGCGCGAGATCGATATCGGTCTGACGGATCGGCATGCTACGTGCCTATCGCACCGCGCGCGTTCGCGCTAGAATAGGGCAGAAATTCAGGAGATATCAGATGCGCCTGTTGCCGTTGTTCGCCGCGCTGGCGATCGCCGCCCCGGTCAGCGCCGCTTTGGCGCCGGGGGCCAAGGCGCCCGATTTCACGACGCGTGGCGCGATGGCGGGCAAGGTGGTGAAGATCAGCCTCGCCGAGCAGCTGCGCCACGGCCCGGTGGTACTGTATTTCTTCCCGGCGGCGTTCACGCCGGGCTGCAATGCCGAGGCGCGCGCCTTTGCCGAGAGCCTGGAGTCGTTCCGCGCGGCGGGTGCGACGGTCATCGGCATGTCGGCGGATTCGGTGGAAGATCTGCAGAAATTCTCGTCGAGCGAATGCGCCGGGAAGTTCGCGGTGGGGAGCGCCGGCCCGCGCGTGGTAAAGGATTATGACGTTGCCTTGCCGCGCATGATGAACGGTCGTAACATAACAAACCGGACAAGTTACGTGATCGACCGCAAGGGGCGGGTCGTCTTTGTCCATAGTGATATGAATCCTAAGGAACATATTTCGTCGACGCTGGAGGCGGTGCGCAAGCTAAAGGCGGGCTGATCGGTGGTCACCACTTCTTAGCGCTTTGCCGATAAGCGCCGGTCGCAGGAGCTGATCGATCCACATGCGCCAGGCATCGTGGAAGCAGGGGGAATGGAACGGTGGGCGTCATTGGTACGCAGCGAATCCTGGAGAGCGAGGCGTCGCCCGGGCTGTTCGAGCGTATCGGCCGATTCCTTGCCGAACAGCGGCTTAGCCCCGAACCGGCGCATTATACCTTCGCCTATCACGTCATGAGCGACCCCGAAGGGCCGCTGGCGCGCGCGGTCGAGACGCTGACCGACGGCGGGGTGCGGCTGTCGCGCAAGGATATCGTATCGCTCGGCGGCGAGGCGGTGGCCGGGCCGACGGTGGAACTCGTCGCCCCGGCGCCGGCGCGCAATACGGCGCCCGAGGAGGAGCAGCCCAATCCCGCCGCGCTGATCGACCGGGCGAAGGAGCATGTCGACGATTTCGCCGACACGGTGCGCGCGATCCATGTCGAGACGCGCGGTTTCGGGCGCGACATTGCCGCCAGCGCCGCGGCGATACGCCGGCAGGGGGCGGTCGAGGGGATGGACGAGATCGCGCGGCTGACCGGCGCGATGCTCGATCGCGTGCGTCAGGCCGAGGCGCGGCTCGAGGCGGCGACGCGTGAGACCGAGGCATTGCGCAGCGCGCTCGACGAGGCGCGCGACAGCGCGCGGCACGATCCGCTGACCGAGCTTGCCAACCGCCGCGCGTTCGACGAGGCCTATGCCGCGCTCGTCCCCGGCACCGCGGTGGTCGTGGCGGTGTGCGACATCGATTATTTCAAGCGCATCAACGATCGGTTCGGCCATGCGGTGGGCGATCGCGTGCTCAAGGCGATCAGCCAGACGCTCGTCGCGGAATGCGAGGGGCATCTCGTCGCGCGCGTCGGGGGCGAGGAATTCGCGATCCTGTTCGTCGGCATCGCACTCGAGGAAGCGTGCGCGATCGTCGAGCGCGCGCGCGCCGCGATCGCCGCGCGGCGGCTGCGGTTGCGCGCGACCGACGCCTTCATCGGCGCGATCACCATTTCCGCCGGGCTTACCTGCGCCACCGGGGCGGAGCAGCAGGAGGAGGCGCTGGCCCGCGCCGACGCCGCGCTCTACGCCGCCAAACATGCCGGGCGGAACCGCGTGGATATCGCGCCGTAAGTTGGCGAAATGCGCCACTGGCGCGCGGTGAATATTGCCATTATTCCCGCGGGCGTCAGCTAAGCTATTGATTTATTTAGGCCAGAAAAACTGGCACGGCTCGTGCAATTCCCTTGGCATCGACCGCCGGATCGACCGGCGGCCACCACAAAGGGAATTGGATCATGACCGACCGTTTCGTCTCCGCCCGCGCTTATGCCTTCAGCTTCGTCGGCGCCGTGCTCGTCGCCGCGCTAATGGTCAGCGCCGCCGTCCCCGTGATGCCGATCGCCTGATCGCTGCGACCCCGACACCTCTAACAGGAAAGCAATCATGTATCGCCCCTTCGCTTTCGGCTTCGCCTCCTTCGCCACCGCCGCGCTGCTGATCTACGTCAATGCCGTGAGCACCGTCGTCGCCTGATCGGCGATCGACGGCGCTCACCGACCCACCGGCAGATCCTTGAACGCAGCGTCCTTGTCGACGCGGATCTCGCCGGGCAGACCGAGCACGCGCTCGGCGATGATGTTCTTCAAAATCTCATCGGTGCCGCCGGCGATGCGCAGCCCCGGCCCGTTCATCACCGCGGACTGGAACAGCCCCTTGAGCGGCAACAGCGCGGGATCGTTGATGATCCCGTACTGATCCTCCGCCTCGACCGCGGCATTGCCCAGATCCTGCAGCTGGTTGGCGGCGATGATCTTGCCGATCGAGCTTTCCGGCCCCGGCGTCTGCCCGCGGCTAAGCGCGGTGATCGTGCGCATCCGCGTGTTGCGCAGCCCCTCGGCCTGGACATACCAATCGGCGAGCCGCTGGCGGAATGCCGGGTCGCGGATCAGCGGCCCGTCCGCCGCATCGAGTTCCCTTGCGAGCGCGAGGATATCCTTCGGCCCCGCGCCCCCGCCGCCACCCACCGCGAGCCGCTCGTTCATCAGCGTGACGAGCGCGACCTTCCACCCGTCGTCGACCGCGCCGAGCCGCTGCGCATCGGGAATGCGGACGTCGGTGAAATAGATTTCGTTGAAATTGGACCCGCCCGACATCTGGTGGATCGGCCTGATCTCGATCCCCGGCGCGCGGAGATCGAGCCAGAACATCGTCAGCCCCTTGTGCTTGGGCAGATCGATGTTGGTGCGGACGAGAACGATCCCGAAATCGGAATAATGCGCGCCGGAGGTCCACACCTTCTGGCCGTTGACCACCCAGTCGCTGCCGTCGCGCACCGCGCGGGTACGGATCGCCGCGACGTCCGATCCGCCGGCGGGCTCGGAGAATAATTGCGACCAGATTTCCTCGCCGCGCAGCGCGGGGCCGACGAAGCGGCGCTTGGTCGCATCGTCGGCAAAGGCCATTACGGTCGGCACGCACATCCCGAGCCCGATCGTGAAATAACCGTATTGGACCGGGAATTTGGCTTCCTCCTGCCCGAAGATCACGCTCTGGATCGGGGTGCCCCCGCCGCCGCCCCATTCCTTGGGCCAAGTGATCTGGGCATAGCCGGCCGCCGCCTTGCGCGCCTGCCAGCTTTTCGCTGCGGCCATATCGTCGGCGTGGGCGATCGCCTTGTGTTCGGCGACATTGGTTTCGAGCCAGGCGCGCGCGGCGGCGCGATAGGCGGCTTCTTCCGGGGTGTCGTTGAAGTCCATCGTTCCTCTCCCATCAGGCCGCGTTGCGTGTTTCGAGCTGGCTCACCAGCCGCTCGCGCCACGTCGCGGGGGCGCCCGCGACGAGGCTCAGCTGGCGCGAGCGCCGATAATAGAGGTGCGGGTCCGCCTCCCAGGTGAAGCCGATTCCGCCGTGGGTCTGGATATTCTCCTTCGACGCGAACCAGAAAGCGTCGCTCGCCGCGACCCGCGCGGTGGCGGCGGCAAGCGGCAGTTCGGCCGCCGCGGTGTTGAGCGCCCAGGCGCCGTAATAAGCGTTCGACCGTGCGATCTCGTTCTTCACATAGATATCGGCGAGCTTGTGCTTGATCGCCTGATAGCCCGCGATCTGCCGCCCGAAGGCATAGCGATCGAGCGCATAGGCCTTGGCCATATCGAGGCAGCGATCGGCGCCGCCGAGTTGCTCGAACGCGAGCAGCACCGCGGCGCGATCGAACACCGCCTGCATCGCGGCAATGCCATCCTCGTCGCCGAGCCGCTCGGCCGGCGCCGCATCGAATATCAGCCGTGCCGCGGAGCGGGTCGGATCGAGCGTCTTGAGCGTCTCGGCGCTGACCCCGGCGCCCTTCTCGACCAGATAGAGCCCGTCCTTCGCCAGCACGACGATCAGATCGGCGACATCGCCGTCGGTTACCGGGATCTTCTCACCCGAAAGCGTGCCGCCGCTCGCGGTCGTGCGGATCGAGCGCGCGGTCACCGGCCCCTTGCCCTCGCTGGTGGCGAAGGCGCCGATGCACTCGCCCGCGGCGATCCGCGGCAGCCACTTCTGCTTCTGCGCCTCGGAGCCGAACAGCATCAGCGCCTCGGCGACGAAATAGACCGTCGAGGCGAACGGGATCGGCGCGCAGGCGCGGCCAAGCTCCTCCGCCAGCGCGCATAATTCGACATGGCCGAGCCCGAGCCCGCCGTAGCCTTCCGGGATCGCCGCGCCGAGCCAGCCCTGTTCGGCCACCGCGCGCCACAGCGTTTCATCATAGCCGCGCGCCGCGTCGTCGAGCACGCCGCGCACCACGCTCGCATCGCATTTCGCGGCGAGGAAGCGGCGCGCCTCCTCCTTGAGCATCTTCTGTTCGTCGGAATAATCGAAGTTCACGAGACCTCTCCTGACTTCTGTTTTCGCTCGTCCGCGGGGCGGCTTTACCGCGGCTGCATGCGGATCGCGCCGTCGAGCCGCACGTCCTCGCCGTTGAAATAGCCGTTGCGGATCATCTCCACCGCCAGCGCGGCATATTCGGGTGCGGCGCCGAGCCGCTTGGGGAAGGGCACCGACGCCGCCAGCGCCGCCTTCACCTGCGGCTTGGCGCGCGCGAGCAAGGGCGTGTCGAAAATGCCCGGCAGGATCGTGTTGATGCGGATGCCCTCGCTCATCAGGTCGCGCGCGATCGGCAAGGTCATGCCGATCACCCCGGCCTTGGCCGAGGCATAGGCGACCTGCCCCATCTGCCCTTCCTCGCCTGCGACGCTGGCGGTGTTGACGATCGCGCCGCGCTCGCCGCCGGCGAGCGGGTCGAGCGTCATCATCCCCGCCGCCGCGCCGACGATGCAGCGGAAACTGCCGATCAGATTGAGCTCGATCGTCTTGATATATTTGTCGATCGGATAGGGCTCGATCGCCCCGGTTTCCTTCGACCGCGCGACCGTCTTGTGCGGGCCGAAGCTGCCCCCGGCGCAATTGACCAGGATGCGTTCCTGCCCGTTCGCCGCGCGCGCGCTGGCGAACCCCGCGTCGACCGATGCCTGGTCCATCACGTCGACCGCGCAATAGGTCGCGCCGATCGCCGCCGCGGCGTCCGGGCCGATCTCCTCATTCTTGTCGAACAGCGCGACCTTCACCCCCGCCGCGCGCAACGCGCTCGCGGTGGCATGGCCGAGCCCGGAAGCCCCGCCGGTGACGATCGCCGCGATATCCGGTCCCAGCTCCACGCATCGCTCTCCCGTTTCTATTGTGGGATAACATTAGTTATGTAGAAATGCGCGTCAATAACCGCGGCAGGAGGGATGCGTGGATTATCAGACGCTGCTGGTCGAACGACGCGGCGCGGTCGACCGGGTGACGATGAACCGGGCCGATCGGCTCAATACGCTCGACGAGGTGATGATCGCCGAACTGGCGGGCTATTTCGATCGAATCGCCAAGGATCGCGATTGCCGCGTGATCGTGCTCAAAGGGGCGGGACGCGCGTTTTGCGCCGGGCTCGATCTCACCGCGGCGCAGACGGCAGCCAGCCCGCGCGATACGATCGACCGGCTCGCGCACCAGCGCAGCATCGCCGAGATCGTGATGAAGATGCGCTATTGCCCGCAGCCGATCGTCAGCCTGGTCCACGGCCCGGCATGCGGCGGCGGGTTCGCGATCGCGCTGGCGAGCGACATCCGCATCGCGGGCGAATCGGCGCGGATGAACGCCGCCTTCGTCCGCATCGGGCTGTCGGCGTGCGATATCGGGGTGAGCTATTTCCTGCCGCGGCTGGTCGGCGCGAGCGTCGCCGCCGAACTGATGCTGACCGGCGACTTCATCACCGCCGATCGCGCGCTGGCGACCGGGCTGGTCAGCCGCGCGGTGCCCGACGATCAGATGGAGGCGGCGGCCGCGCCACTGATCGAGGCGATGCTGACCACCGCGCCTTTGGGGCTTCGGCTGACCAAGGAATGCCTGCGAATGGCGATCGACGCGCCCAGCCTCGAATCGGCGGTGGCGATGGAGGATCGCAACCAGATCCTCTGCGCGTCCGGCCCCGATTTCGAGGAGGCGATCGCGGCGTTCTTCGAGAAACGCCGGCCCGAATATGGGGGGCGATGCTAAAGCGCGATCACCTCTCCACCGTTCGGGCTGAGCCTGTCGAAGCCCTGCACTTTTCTTCGTCGGAAGAAGTGCAGCCCTTCGACAAGCTCAGGGCGAGCGGTGGAGAGGTTGCGCGCTATCCCTCGCCTCACACCCGCATCGGCATCAGCACGTAGAGCGCGGGCGACTTGTCGTTCTCGCGGATCAGCGTCGGCGCGGCGGCGTCGGCGAGGTGGACTTCCACCAGATCGCCGTCGATCTGCCCCAGAATGTCGAGCAGATAGCGGCTGTTGAAGCCGATCTCGAACGGCGAGGAGACATATTCGCCCGACACCTCTTCCGCCGCGGTGCCGTTTTCCGGGCTGGTCACCGAGAGCGTCACCTTGTCGCGATCGAGCCCGACCTTCACCGCGCGGGTCTTTTCGGTGGCGATCGTCGACACGCGGTCGACGCCCTCCATGAAGCTCTTGGGGTCGATCTTGAGGATCTTGTCGTTGCCCGTCGGGATGACGCGCGAATAATCGGGGAAGGTCCCGTCGATCAGCTTGGAGGTGAGGATCGCCTGGCCGAGATCGAAGCGGATCTTGGTCGCGGACAACGACACCCCGACCGACCCGTCGACCTCGTCGAGCAATTTGCGCAGTTCGGCGACGCATTTGCGCGGCACGATCACGTCGGGCATCCCGTCGGCGCCGTCGGGGCGCGGGATCGTCACGCGGGCGAGGCGGTGGCCGTCGGTCGCCGCGGCCTTGAGCACCGGCTGCGCGCCGTCGCTGTCCGAAACGTGGAGGAAGATGCCGTTGAGATAATAACGCGTTTCCTCGGTCGAGATGGCGAATCGCGTCTTGTCGATGATCTGCTTCAGCGCCTCGGCGGGCATTTCGAACTGGGTCGGCAGCTCGCCCTCGGCGATCACCGGAAAATCGTCGCGCGGCAGGGTGCCGAGCGAGAAGCGCGCGCGACCCGCGACGATCGCCATCCGCCCGTCGGCGGCGGAGAGCGAGACCTGCGCGCCCTCGGGCAGCTTGCGCGCAATATCGAACAACGTGTGCGCCGAAACCGTGGTCGCGCCGGGCTGTTCGACCGTCGCGGGCACGCTTTCGTTGATCTGGAGATCGAGGTCCGTCGCCATCAGCCGCAGCGCGCCTTCGGGCGTCGCTTCGAGCAACACGTTGGACAGAATCGGAATGGTGTTCCTGCGCTCCACCACGGATTGCACATGGCTCAGCCCCTTGAGGAGCGTTGCGCGTTCGATCGTCGCCTTCATTCTATCGTCCCCCGGCCCGCCGGCAGAGGCCAGGGGCAGTTAAATTCACCCTAGCCAATGAAAAAGGGCCGGAGCAAGCGCCCCGACCCTTCTTTTCGGTGGATCGTTCCGTCTCCGGTCGATCCGCGATCGCGGTGCCGGCCGCTTCCCCACCCAATTCACCCGAAAGTTGCTGTCCGTTGGGTGGCGGATGAGGAATCGGCCGGCGCCGGATCAGAAGCGCACGCCCACGCCCGCCAGAATCTGGTGGCGATCGACGTCCACGTCGTAATTGTCGAACTTGCCGTAGTGCGAATAGCGATACTCGCCCTTGATGTAGGTGCTCGGCGTCAGATTGTATTCGAGGCCGGCACCGACGCGGTAGCCGTCCATGTTGCGATTGTCCTCGACGGTGGTCGACACGCCGTCGAAATAACGCGCGTTGATGCGGGCGTTGGTGTAGCCGCCCTTCACATAGACCATCGCCTGCGGGGAGATGACATAGCCGGCGCGCGCGCCGACATAGATGTCACGACCCGCGCGGACGCGCAGCCGGTCGCCGGTCTGGATCAGGTCGCTGGTGCGCGCCTTGGTGGTCGAGCCGGTGATTTCACCGTCGATACCGAGCACGACGTTGCCGCCGACCCGCGCGTCGTAACCGATCGCGCCGCCATAGGTGAAGCCGTCGCGGCCCTCGGTCGAACCGTCCGACCCGTCGCGCAGATGATCCCACCCGACCAGCGCCTCGACACGCGGACCCGAGAAGGGGGCCTGCTCACCCTGCGCCAGAGCCGGCGTGGCGAGCGCGGCACCGATCGAAGCGGCCGCAGCGGCGAAAACGAGCTTACGCATAAAAAACTCCATTCACTAAACCGTCCCCGAAACGATTGGGGGCGCGGCGGCTATTTGGGCGTTTCCGTACGGCTTTGCATGAACCTCAGATAAACGCGGAAATCCGTTGTTTTTGCGCCACAGGGGGTTGAATCGGACCGGGATTATTCCCATCGCGACGCGGGCGAGAAAGACGTTGCGCGGCGCCCCCGCGACGGTCCAAAGACGCCGTCATGGCAGCCAATCCCGCGCCGCGGCTCGGCCGCGATTTCATCGCCCGCCACGGCGAAACCGTGTTCAACGCCGCGCGCCGGCTGCAGGGCGATGCGCCGCACACCCCGCTGACCCGCGCCGGTTTTGCCCAGGCCGAGGAAATGGGGCGAGCGTTGCGCGCCACGCTCGGCGCACGGCCGAAACTGACCTTATGGGCGTCGAGCACCGGGCGCGCGCTGCAGACGCTGGCGATCGTCGCCGAACATCTCGAGCTCGACTGGCATGACGCGCGGGTCGATCCGCGGCTCGGCGAGATCGGGATGGGGAGCTGGGGCGGGCGCTATTATGCCGATGTCGTCGGGGAGGTCGGGCCGGTGATCGACGCGCAGGGGCTGTTGCGCCCCGCGCCGGACGGCGAGGATTATCCCGCGATCGCCGCGCGCGTCTCGGGCTGGCTCGCCGATACCGACAGCGATCCCGGCGACCGGCTGGTGATCATGCACGGCATCTCCAGCCGCGTGATGCGCGGGGTGATGACCGGTGCCGCGCCCGGCGCTTATGGCGCGCCGGTGCTGCCCGGGCATCCGCAGGGCACCGTGACGATGATCGAGGGCGGGCGCGAGTCGCTGGTGCATCTTGGCGCCGGCTACGCCCCGGCGTGATCGCCGCCGCGCTCCTGCTCGCCGCGGCGGGGGTCGAGGGGCGCACGACGCTCGGCGTCTATCAGAGCTGGGCGGCGTTTCGCGATGCCGCGCCGCGGCGCTGCTTCGCGATCGCCGCGCCGATCGGGGCGGGGGCGGCGTCGCGCTGGCATCCGTTCGCGAGCGTGCTGAGCCGCTTCGGCAAGGATCGGCGCGAGGCGGTGTTCATCCGCATGAGCGCCGCGATCCGCCCCGGCGCCGCCGTGACACTGGCGATCGGCGAGCGGCGCTTCACCTTGTCGGCGCGCGATTCCGCCGCCTGGTCCCCCGACGCGGCGACCGATCACGCGATTGTCGCGGCGATGCGCGGGGCGCGCAGCATGAGCGCATCGAGCGTCGCCGCCTCGGGGCGGCCGTTCGCCGATACCTACGCCCTCGCCGGCGCGGCGACCGCGATCGACGCGGCGGCTTTGGGGTGTGCTCCTTCTTCTCCCCTCCCTTGAACAAGGGAGGGGAGTAAGAGGAGGGGAGAAGGAGGACGAATCGTCCCCCGCTGGAAAAATGGCGCAAAGTCGATTATGTGCGCGGCCATGCAGACAGCATCGGCAGCACCCATGCCCATTCCGGGGCACATCGATCCCGTGCCCGTGGCGCGTGCCCTCACGCCGCGTAGCGACGGCCGCGTCGACCTCATGGGCCTGTCGAAAGACGCGCTGCGCGAGGCACTTGCCGACGCCGGGCTGGAGCCGAAACAGGCGAAATTGCGCGCCAAGCAGATCTGGCACTGGATCTACAACCGCGGCGCCACCGATTTCGCCGCGATGACCGATATCGCCAAGGCGCAGCATCCGTGGCTCGCCGAGCGATTCGTCATCGGCCGCCCCGAGGTGGTCGAGGCGCAGGTTTCGGTCGACGGCACGCGCAAATGGCTGCTCCGCTCGGACGACGGGCAGGATTATGAGATGGTGTTCATCCCCGATGCCGATCGGGGCACCCTGTGCGTCTCCAGCCAGGTCGGCTGCACGCTCAACTGTCGTTTCTGCCACACCGGGACGATGCGGCTCGTGCGCAACCTCACCGCGGGCGAGATCGTCGGTCAGGTGATGCTCGCGCGCGACGCGCTCGGCGAATGGCCGAGCCAGCCCGAGGGGCGGATGCTGACCAACATCGTGATGATGGGGATGGGCGAGCCGCTCTACAATTTCGACAATGTCCGCGATGCCTTGCGGCTCGTGATGGACGGCGACGGGCTCGCCTTGTCGAAGCGCCGCATCACGCTTTCCACCTCCGGCGTGGTGCCGATGATGGCGCGCGCCGGCGAGGAGATCGGGGTCAACCTCGCGGTGTCGCTCCATGCCGTGACCAAGGACGTGCGCGACGAGATCGTCCCGCTCAACCGCAAATATGGCATCGACGAGCTGCTCGCCGCCTGTGCTGCCTATCCGGGGGCGAACAACGCGCGGCGGATCACGTTCGAATATGTCATGCTCAAGGACAAGAACGATTCGGACGAGGACGCGCGCGAGCTGGTGCGGCTGATCCGGCATTATCGCCTGCCGGCGAAGGTCAATCTGATCCCGTTCAACCCCTGGCCCGGCGCGCCCTACGAATGCTCGACTCCCGAGCGGATCAAGGCCTTTTCGAACATCATCTTCGAGGCGGGGATTTCCGCCCCGACGCGGACCCCGCGCGGCCGCGACATCGACGCCGCCTGCGGACAGCTCAAGACCGCCGCGGAGAAGAAGAGCCGCGCCGAGCTCGACCGGCTGGCGGAGGAAAAGCTCGCCGCGCTCGGCTGAACTTCTGGCTTCAGAGCGTCGCGCTTTTAGTCGCGATCACGCTAAGTCTTCCCCTTTTGCTCCCGCGAGGGCGGGAGGCCAGGCTGGGTCCCCACCTTCGCGGGGACACAAGATGGGAACCACCAACCCGGCCTGCGCCGCGGTGGATCATATCACGAAGCCCTAATAGTCCGCCGGCGGCGGCATGGCCCGACCAGGCGAGGCTGACGACCGCGACCGCGGCAAGCGCGGTGAGCGGGACAAGCGTGCCGATCCAGCGCGCCGATCGTCCGAGCGCGGTAATGGTGACGAGCGCCAATGCGACGGTGCGGACGATCAGCGCGTGCCCGCTTGGGGTATCGGCCAGCAGCGTCGTCCTTATCGCACCGGGCCGCCCCGCCGGTCGTTGACGCGATGCATGTCGGTCGAGAACGACGTCGGCGGCCTCATAACCTCTCCGGGGTATTCGACGCCGGATACGCGGGCCGCACGCGCATCCCTTATCGGTTACGGTCCGATTGGCGACGAGGGATTTTTCGCTAGATTGCGTACCGGTCGGTGGAGGTGTGAGGAACGAATGACGAATCTCGATGGAATGCTGCAGCGTCTGAGCGACTTGCCGACCGACCCGCGGTTGGCGGCGATCGACGATGCGGTGATCGACGCGCTGGCGCGCCGCCGCACGCATGGCGCGCCGTTGCCGGGCAGCGTTTTTGCCATCGCTGCCGGGTTGGCGCTGACGATCGGTCTTGTCACGTCGTTGATCCCGGCGAGTGAAAGCCACGCGGCGACGATCAATCCGCTCGGCGCCTCGCCGGCGCTTGCCCCTTCGACATTGCTCGGGACCGACGGGTGAGCGATCGTCGGAGGCTGCTGCTGATCGCGCTGATCGCCTTCGTCGCCGCGATCGCTGGGGTGGGGATCGGTCGGGTGTTCATCACGCTCCCCGCGCCGGTGGAAAGCGAGCTACACACGCTGCTCCACCACCAGCTCAAGCTCGATAGCGCGCAGCAGGCGCGGATGGACGTGATCGAGCGGCAATTCGCGATCCGCAAACAGGCGCTTGAGCTCGAGTTGCGCGCGGACAATGCGCGGCTCGCCGATGCGATTCAGGCCGAGCACGGCTATGGCCCGGCGGTCGCGGCGGCGGTCGACCAGTCGCATCAGAAGATGGGGCAGCTCCAGAAGGAAACGCTCGAGCATGTCTTCGCGATGCGCGCCGTGCTGCGGCCCGATCAGGCGGTGCAGTTCGACGCGGCGGTGGTCAAGGCGCTCACGGCCGACGGACGGTGACACTCGATCTTGACGGCTGTTCGGATGGCGAGCTGGCCGCGCTCGCGCTCGGCGGGCGCCAGGCGGCCTATGGCGAATTGATGCGGCGCCACCGTGACGCCGTCTTCCGCCTGCTGCGCGGGCATACCGGCGATGCCGATGCGGCGGTCGATCTGACCCAGCAGGGGTTCATCGCCGCCTTTGCCGCGCTGCGCAGCTATGACGGCGCGCGGCCGTTTCGGCTGTGGATCGCGCGGATCGCGATCAACAAGGCGCACGACTGGAACCGCCGCCGCGCGGTGCGCCGGCTGCTGACCTTCGCGCGCCCGATCGACGAAGCGGTGGGGGTGGCCGATCCCGGCATCCCGGCCGATGTCCAGATCGACGACCGCCGCGCGCTCGAACGGACGATGCGCGCGATCGCGACGCTGCCGGTCAATCTGCGCGACGTGCTGGTGCTGCGCACGATCGAGGGGATGAGCCAGGCGGAAAGCGCCGCGGTGCTCGCGATCAGCGAGAAAGCGGTCGAGACGCGGCTCTATCGCGCGCGGGCGAAACTTATGGAAATGTTGAGGGATTAGCCCAGAGCATGCGTATCTGCCGGTAAGTTGGACACTGGGAAGACGCATGACGAATAGGGCAGTCCTCGATCGCCGGGGTTTTTTGCGAACGGCCGGGCTGGCCGGTGGCACGGCCGCTCTGGCGGCATGGATGCCCGCCTGGGCGAGCCCGGTATCCGCCGGGCTACCGACCGTATCGGGCGAGGACATTACGCTCCGCATCGCGCGTCAGACGATGACGATCGACGGCCGGCGGATGGCGGCGATCGGGGTCAACGGCACGATCCCCGCGCCGCTCGTCCGGCTCCGCGAGGGGCAGAAGGTGCGGCTCAACGTGATCAACGATCTCGACGAGGATAGCTCGATCCATTGGCACGGGCTGATCCTGCCGTTCCATATGGATGGCGTGCCGGGGGTCAGCTTCCCGGGGATCAAGCCGCGATCGACCTTCGTTTATGAATTCCCCGTCGTCCAGTCGGGCACTTATTGGTATCATAGCCATTCGGGATTCCAGGAGCAGCTCGGCCATTACGGCCCGATCGTGATCGATCCGGCGGGCGAGGATCCGGTGCGTTACGATCGCGAGCATGTGATCGTCCTGTCGGATCACAGCCGGCTGTCGCCCGAGGCGATCTTCCGCCGGATGAAGGTCAATCCGGGGCATTTCAATTTCCAGCGGCAGACGCTGGGCGGGCTGCTCGCCGGGCGCGACCAGCCGTCCAAGGACCGGCTCGCCTGGGGCGGGATGCGGATGGACCCCGCCGATATCTCCGACGTGTCGGGCGCCGCCTATACCTTCCTGGTCAACGGCCACGGCCCGGCGGACAATTGGACCGGGCTGTTCACGCCGGGCGAGCGGGTGCGGCTGCGCGTCATCAACGCCTCGGCGATGACCACTTTCAACGTTCGCATCCCCGGATTGCCGATGACGATCGTTCAGGCCGATGGGCAGAATGTCATGCCGGTCGAGGTCGGCGAGTTCCAGATCGGGGTCGCCGAAACCTATGACGCGATCGTCACGCCGACGGCGGATCGCGCCTTCACGCTGGTCGGCGAGGCGATCGACCGTTCGGGAATGGCGCGCGCGACGCTCGCGCCGCGCGCCGGGATGGTCGCCCCCGTCCCGCCGCTGCGCAAGCGCCCGCTCGCCAATATGACCGATATGGGGATGGGCGGGATGGACATGGGCGGCGGAACGGCCGCGCCGCGCGGGATCGACACGACCGCCGAGCAGAATGCCTCCGCCAAGCTTGCGACCGGCGCGGCTGAGGAGCCGATGCCGAAGATGGCGGGGATGGATCACGCCGCGATGGGCCATGGCGGCGGCGCGAGCGCCGGTGGGATGGATCATGCCGCAATGGGGCACGGTGGCGGTGCGGCGGGCGCCGATCACGCCGCGATGGGGCATGGCGGGGGCGGCGGCCACAGCATGCGCGACTTCGCCAATGCGCCGCAGGTCAAGCGCGATCCCAGCGTCCAGACGATCTCGCCGATGCCGGCCGATCGCACCGATTATCCGGGGCAGGGGCTGGAGGATGTCGGGCACAAGGTGCTGGTCTATCGCGACCTGATGGCGCTGGAGCGCAACCCCGACGTGCGCGCGCCGTCGCGCAGCCTCGATATCCACCTGACCGGCAATATGGAGCGGTTCATGTGGTCGTTCGACGGGGTGAAGATGTCCGACATGCACGATCCGATCCCGTTCATCGAGGGCGAGCGCGTCCGGGTGACGCTGATCAACGATACGATGATGGGGCACCCGATCCACCTCCACGGCCATTTCTTCGAACTGGTCACCGGGCACGGCGATCGCGCGCCGCGCAAGCACACCGTGATCGTCCAGCCGGGGGGCAAGGTGTCGTGGGACTTCACCGCCGATGCGGTGGGGGATTGGGCGTTCCACTGCCATTTGCTCTATCACATGGCGGCGGGGATGATGCGCGTCGTCAGCGTCCGGCCGAAGGGAGGCGCGGCATGACCCGGCGCGTTCCGCTGCTCGTGACGGCCTCGGTCGCATTCGCCCTCGCGGCGCTGTGCGCCGCCGCCCCCGCGACCGCGCAGGATCAGGCGATGGCGGACATGCCGGGCATGAAGGTGCCGGCGAAGAAAACCGCCACGCCCGCGCCGTCGTCGCCCGCCGCGCATCACGGGCATGACATGCAGGGCATGAATCATGCCGGGATGGACCATTCGGGGATGAACCCTGCGCCTGCGCCAGCCGCCGCGACGCCACAGGCCACGCCCGCGGGGGAACATGCCGGTCACGACATGAGCGCGATGCCCGCATCGCAACCGGCCGCGCCTGCGGGGGATCACGCCGGGCACGACATGAGCGCGATGCCGGCACCGCAGCCGGCCGCGCCCGCCGGGGAACATGGCGGGCATGATATGGCCGCGATGCCCGCGACGCAGCAGACCGGCACCAACCTGCCCGCGGGCGATGCGCCAGCGCCGGCACTGCCGGGCGATCATTATGCCGATCGCGTCTATTCCCCGGCGGAAATGGCGCGCGCGCGCCACGAGATGATGAAGGAGGAGGGCGCGCAGACCTTCTCGCTGATCATGTTCAACCTTGCCGAATATAATGCGCGCAACGGGCGCGACGGCTATCGCTGGGACGCGGAAGGCTGGTTCGGCGGCGACATCAACCGCTTCGTCGTCAAGAGCGAGGGCGAGGGGGCGTTCCGCGAGGGGGTCGAATCGGCCGAGATACAGGCGCTCTACAGTCGCGCGATCGGCCCCTATTTCAACCTGCAGGCCGGCCTGCGTTACGATTTCCGCCCGAATCCCTCGCGCACCTATGCGGTCGTCGGGGTCGAGGGCCTCGCGCCTTACTGGTTCGAGGTGGGGGGCAGCCTGTTCCTGTCGAACAAGGGCGAATTGCTCGGCCGGCTCGAAGGCTATTACGATCAGCGCCTCACCCAGCGCCTCGTCCTCCAGCCGCGCGTCGAGCTGGATTTCGCGGCGCAGGACGTGCCGGAGACCCGCACCGGCGCCGGCCTGTCGACCGCGGAGCTCGGGCTCAGGCTGCGCTATGAGATCACCCGTCAGTTCGCGCCCTATATCGGCGTCTCCTACGACGCCAAGGCCGGCCAGACCGCCCGCTATGCGCGCGCCGACGGCGAGGACCCAACCACCGTCAACTTCGTCATGGGGACGCGTATCTGGTTCTGATTCCGTCTCGTTGCTTAATAGTTGAAGGCCGAGGCACGGACCTCCTCCGTTCGCCCTGAGCCTGTCGAAGGGCTGCACTTCTTTCCGCGGAAGAAAGGGCAGGGCTTCGACAGGCTCAGCTCGAACGGCGTTGGGCGGCGATCAGAATTTCGCGGTCGCGGCGACGGTGAAATAGCGCCCCATGATCCCTGAGAAATAGGGCCGGGTGCCGTTGCCGAGCGGGGCGGGATAGGGCGGGGTGGCGTCGAACAGATTGTCGACGATCAGCTTCAGCCCGAAACGCTCGTTGACCTTCGCGCCGATCGTCGCGTTAAACAGCCACCAGTCGCCGACCCCGGTGATGTCGGTCGCATTGGGCGCGGCGTCCATGTCGAACCGGCCCTTGCCGATATATTGCGCCTGCAGCAGCAGGTTGAATTTACTGCCCTCGTAGCTGAGGTTGGCGGTGCCCGAATGGCGCGGATAGCCGATCGACCCGGCGACATGCTTGATATCGTCGGTGCCGACCTGCGTTTCGAGCGTGTCGCGGTAGAAATAATTCACCGCCAGCCCGATCGCCCCCGCATCGCGCACCCCGATGCGCTCGAGCGGCAGCCGGTAGGAGAGCGTCGCCTGCAGCCCCGCGCTCCTGGTGCGCGCGGCATTGTAGAAGCCCTCGCGGATCGTGACGATCTGGCCATTGGCGTCGCGGGTGAACAGGTTGCAGAACTGGTTGGGATAGCCGGGCGAATCATAGCAGGCGCTGAGGATCGACGGCCCGTCGAGCGTGACGATCGCATCCTTGAGCGTGATGTTGACCCAATCCACCGCGAGCGACAGCCCCGGCACGAAGCGCGGCTGGACGATCGCGCCGACCGTCCAGCTATCGGCCTTTTCGTTGCGCAGGTCGGCATTGCCGGCGACGGTCACCGGGATCTGGAAGCTGCTGAAATTGGAAATGAAGGTTGCCGGGTTGATCCCCGCCGCGACGCAATTCGCGCGGCGCACCGCCGGGTTCGGGCCGTTGGCGACGAAGCGCGTGTCGCACGGATCAGGGCCGGCCTCATAAGCGATCGAGGCGGGGTTGAACGCCTCGGTGATCGCGGGCGAGCGGATCGAGCGAGTAAAATTGCCGCGGAAGGTCACGTCGGGGACGAAGCCGATGCGCCCGCCCGCGCTCCACGTCAGGTCGCCCCCCGACAGCGAGTTGTGGACCCAGCGCGCCGATCCGTCGAATTCGAGCGTGTGCAGCCAGTTGAGGCCGTTCTGCGCGGTCACCAAAGGCGCGACGATTTCGCCGAACACCTCGTTGGTGTGATATTTGCCCGCGACCGGATCGACCAGGATCGAGCGGCCATAGGGCACGCGCGATCCATCCGGCTGCGGCTCGCCATAGTAGAAAGCGCCGGGGTCGAAACGGGTCCGTTCCTGGCGATGTTCGAAGCCCGCGACCAGCTTCACGTCATTGCCGAGCAGGCTGAACGCGCTGCCCTTGATATTGGCGTTGAAAACGATCTGTTCGTTGACCGAGCGCGGCGTCGCCACCGCGAAGATGTAGTTGCGCGCGGCCTGACTCGCCTGCCCCGAGCCGAGGATGTTGAGCGGGGCGCAGGTCGAACTGATCGTCTGGATCGCCGCATTCACCGCGCCGGGACGGCAGACGATATTGCCCGAACCGTCGACCACCACGTCGAGCGCGTTGCGGAAATTCTGCTCGACCAGCTTGTTCTGGCGGACATCCATCTGCGACCGGCCGTAGACCGCCGAGGCTTCCCAGCTGAAATCGCGCCCGCCGATGCCGAGCGTCCCGTCGAACCCGCCGACGAAGCGATAGGTCTCGACGGTCGATTCCGCGCGCCCGGTGGTGAGATCGGAAAGCGCGCGGCCGAGGTAGAAGACATTCTGCCCGGCGGGCAGATTGGCGGCGATCGTCGCGCGATCGGCGGCGCTGAGATAGGGGTTGTCGAGGCTGATCGCGATATTGCCGTTGGGCGAGCCGGCGGGGCCGAACAATGCCGTATTGTAATTGGGCTCGTCGATCAGGTTGACGCTCTTCGAATGGCTGTACCAGCCCTCGCCGAAGAAGCGCACGTTGTCGGTAAGCTGGTAGCTGAGCCGGACGCTGCCGAGATAACGTTCCGAATCGGTCAGCAGGTTCGATCGCGAGGGCATGTCGAAGCCGTTGCCGCCGCTGCTGATGAAGCCTTGACGCATCATCGTGCCGAGATCGAGCGGGACGAGCCTGCCGTTCGATCCGAACTGGAGCAGTTGCCCCGCGGCATTGCGGATTCCCGAGCGCACGGCGAGATAATCGTCGTCCGAAAAGGGCGTGCCGCCGGCGGTGAAGGCCGTGAAGCGCTGCCCCGGATAGACGACCTGCCGATAGGGCGAATTGAGCGAAGCGGGCGGGGTGCCGAAGAACGAGCCGCGCTCGGTCACGGCGCGGCTGCCCGCGGTCAGCCCGTCGCCGTGATCATATTCGCCCGACACGGTGATATTGCCGCGCCCGCCGGCGAAATTGGTGCCCGCGAGCAGGCTGAGCTGCTGTTCGGGGGCATCGCCGCGTTGCGAGACGCCGCTCTGCGCGCGGAGCTCAACCCCGGTATAATCGCGCTTGAGGATGATGTTGACCGTTCCCGCGATCGCATCCGAGCCGTAGATCGGCGCGCCGCCGACGGTCACCGTCTCGATCCGCTCGATCAGCGAGGTCGGGATCGTGTTGAGATCGACCTGCGAGCCCGGGCTGACCGGGCCGAAGATCGTCGCGGTGTTGGACGAGACGAAGCGCCGGCCGTCGACCAGCACCAATGTGCGCTGCGAGCCGAGCCCGAAGAAATCGACGAAGGTCTGCCCCGGCCCGAACGGCGATTGCGCACCGGTCGCGCTCGCACCCGGCGGGCCGAACGCGGGGATCTCGGTCAGCGCCTGGGCGACATTGGTATAACCGCGATTGTCGATCTCGTTCTTGCCGATCACCTGCGTCGGCTGGAAGGTATCGAACTGCGGTCGGGGAATGCGCGAGCCGGTGACGACGACGTCGGCGGGGGTGTCCTGCGGTGCAGCCGCAGCGGCATCGGATGCGCTCTGCGCGAGCGCCGGCGCTGCAGCGAGGAGCAACGCAGTCGCGCTGACGCCGCGCAGGATAACGGTACGGGCCGATGCCGTATTCATGACTAAACCTCTGTGAAATATGAAATTTACTGTCGGCCAGCGACGAACCGGCACTGCGCGCGCGATGCGGTTTGCGCGCGGGATCGTCTTTGACGGAACATCCTCAACGAATCGTTACCGCAGCGAACCGAGCCTCGGTGCACGCGGATTTAGCAATGGTGCTCGGACGGTGTCGGGGCTTCTTTTGTACCAGTCGAAGGTCGGTCAGTCGGCGTCGTCGAGCGTCACCGCGCGCGCCAGATCGGCGGGGGCGTCGATATCGGCGAGCCAGCCCGCCGCCGCCGCGACGCGCGCCGCGGTGGCGAGCAGGTCGCGCGCGCCGCGGTCGCCGGTTCGAGCGCACAGGTCCGCGAACGAGGATCGGCCGAACAGCGCGGGCGGCATCGGTTGTCCCGCGCGGTCCGATGCGACGATTGGGGCCTGGGCGGGGTCGAACCTCGCCAGCAGGGCGTCGAAATGCGTCGCCGGTACATTGGGCATGTCGCCGAGGCAGATCAGCGCGGCATCGACCGTCTCGGGCAGCGCGCCGATGCCGAGCGCCAGCGAATGCGAGAGCCCGCGCCCCGGCGCATCGTTGCGCAAGACATGAAATCCGCTGTCGTCGAGCAGCGCCGCGACGCGATCGTCGCTGCACACCGCGATCCGCGCGCCGAACCCGAGCCCCGCGAGCCGTTCGGCGACGTGGCGCACCAGAGGTTGCCCGCGCAGCTCGGCGAGCAATTTGTCGGCCGCGCCGAACCGGCGCGACTCCCCGGCGGCGAGGAGCAATGCCCCAACGCGCTCAGCCGCGATCATGCCCCGCCATAGCGTCGCTAAGCTGACGCAATCGCTGTTTGAGGATCTTGCCGCTGGCGTTGCGCGGCAGATCGTCGACGAAGACGATCCGCTTGGGGCGCTTGAACCCGGCGAGCCGCGTCGCGCAATGCGCCTCGACATCGGCCGCCGACACCTCGGCCCCGGCGCGGCGCACGACGAAGGCGGTGACCGCCTCGATCCAGCGCGGATCGGGCAGCCCGATCACCGCCACCTCGGAGACGTGCGGGTGGGTGTAGATCGCCTCCTCCACCTCGCGCGACGAGACATTCTCACCGCCGGTCTTGATCATGTCCTTCTTGCGGTCGACGATCGTGATGAACCCGTCGGCGTCGATCGTCGCGAGATCGCCGCTGTGGAACCAGCCGCCGGCGAAGGCGGCGTCGGACAATTCGGGCTGGCGCCAATAACCCGTCAGCAATTGCGGCGAGCGATGCACCACCTCGCCGATTTCACCCACCGCCACATCACGCATGTCGTCATCCACCACGCGGGTCAGGACGTGGAGCGTCGGGCGCCCGGCCGATCCTGGGCGGGTGGCGTGATCCGCCGGCCCCAGCACGGTCGCGACGGGCGCGATCTCGGTCTGGCCGTAGAGGTTCCATAGCCGGAGGCCCGGGAAGCGCGCCGCCAGCTCCTCGATGATCGCGACCGGCATGATCGACGCGCCATAATAGCATTTGGCGAGCGACGAGAGGTCGTGCGCGGCGAACAAGGGCGAGCGGAGCAGCGCGATCCACACCGTCGGCGGGGCAAAGAAGGAGGTGACGCGGTGGCGCTCGATCAGCGGCAGCACCTGATCGGGGGCGGGCGAGCCGGCGATCACGCTCGTCGCGCCCGACAAGAGCGCCGGGCCGGCCATCGCGTCGAGTGCGGCGCAGTGGAACAGCGGCAGCGCGTGGAGCGCCACGGTATCGGGGGTCCAGCCGCAATCGAACAGGCAGCTCTGATATTGCCACAGCACCGCGGCATGGGTGAGCATCGCGCCCTTGGGGCGGCTCTCGGTGCCGCTGGTGTAGATGATCTGGAGCAGATCGTCGGCATCGGCGCGGTCGCCCGGCGCGGCGCCGGGGACGAGCAGATCGCGCCAGCCGCGCGCGCCGGCCGGCGCGTCACCCTCGACGATGAAGGTCGCCTCGACCGTCGCGGGGTTCGCCTCGCGCGCCAGCGGCGCCAGCGCGGCGTCGACGAACAACAGCCGCGCTTCGGCATGATCGAGGATATAGGCGATCTCGCCCGCGCCGAGCATCACGTTGACCGGCACCAGCACCGCCGCGATGCGCGCCGCGGCGAAGCGGATCGCGAGAAAGGCGTGGCTGTTGCGCGCGAGGATCGCGATCCGGTCGCCGGGGGCGACGCCGAGGTCGAGCAGCCCCGCCGCCAGTTCGTCGACGATGCGATCGAACGCGGCATAGCTCCACGTCTCGTCGCCGAAGATCAGCGCGGCCTTGTCACCGTGGCGCGCCGCCGATCGACGCAGCATCAGCGACAACGACTGGGCCTGGGGTGATGTCACGCCGCGAATCCTCTCGTCACCGTCTTCTCCGTCGAGAAGCCGTGCCATCGCGCGGCGCCGGGGACAATCACGATCCGCGCCGATCGCCCCGGCGCCCTCGCGAAATGCGAGGGCGGTCATGCGGTTTTCTGAGGAAAATGGTGCTGCCGGTGAGGATTGAACTCACGACCTCAGCCTTACCAAGGATGCGCTCTACCACTGAGCTACGGCAGCATCGCCCGAAGGGCAGGGGCGCCCTAGAGACGAGGGCGACGGCATTGTCAAGGCGTTGTGCGCGCGCAATAGCGCTTTCATGGCAAACGACCGTGAAGATCGCGCCGCCCGCCTCGCCGAGCAGCTGCGCGCCAACCTCAGGAAACGCAAGGCGCAGGCACGCAGTCGGCCGGATGCGGAGGCGGCGGCGCCGGATGATTCGGCGCCGAAGGCGTGATACTCCCCGTTCGCCCTGAGCTTGTCGAAGGGCTGTCCTTCTTCCTTGGAAGAAAAGGGCAGGGCTTCGACAGGCTCAGCCCGAACGGCGGTTTGGATTTGGGTCTGAGGCGTTACGCCCCGATCCGCCGGCACCGCTCGATCAGCCAGGCGCGGTCCTCGCCCTCCAGCACATCGCCCAGCGTCGCCGCGACGCGCGCGTGATAGGCGTCGAGCCACGCCAGCTCGGCCGCGTCGAGCAGCGCCGGCTCGATCAGGTCGCGGTCGATCGGGGCGAGCGTCAGCGTCTCGAACGCCAGCATCGCCGCCTCGCCTCCGGCGATCTCGCGCTCGATCACCAGCAGCAGATTCTCGATCCGGATGCCGTAATCGCCGGCTTTGTAATAGCCGGGCTCGTTCGACAGGATCATGCCCGGGCGCAACGGCTCCTGCGGCCCGCCGCCGCCGTAGCTCGGCTTGGCAATCCGCGCCGGGCCTTCGTGGACCGACAGATAGCTGCCGACCCCGTGCCCGGTGCCGTGCGCATAATCGAGCCCGGCCTGCCACAGCGGCAGCCGCGCCAGCGCATCGAGCTGTTGCCCGGTCGTGCCGTGCGGGAAGACCGCGGTGGCGAGCGCGATATGCCCCTTGAGCACCCGGGTGAAGCGATCGCGCATCTCGGCGGTCGGGGTGCCGATCGGGACGACGCGGGTCAGATCGGTGGTGCCGTCGGCATATTGCCCGCCCGAATCGATCAGATAGAGCTGGCCGAGCTCGATCGGCGCGTTCGATTCCTCGGTGACGTGATAATGCGGGCTCGCGCCATGCGCGCCGGTCGCCGAAATTGTGTCGAACGACAGATCCTTGAGCAATCCGGTCTCGGCGCGGAATTCCTGCAGCTTGGCGGCGGCGGAAAGCTCGGTCTGCCCGCCCTTGGGCGCCTCCGCCGCGATCCAGCGCAGGAAACGGGTCAGCGCCGCGCCGTCGCGCAGGCTGGCGGCGTGGTGGCCGGCGATCTCCGCCGGGTTCTTGCATGCCTTGGGGATCACGACGGGATCGCGCAGCGACACCACCTTGCCCCCCGCCGCCTCGATCGCCAGCGGGATCGCCGCGACCGACAATGCGGGATCGACCGCCACCGTCTTGCCCGCGAACGCGCCGAGCGCGGGGGCGAAGGCGGTGCGATCGTGGATCCGCACCGCATTGCCGAGATGCTGGCGCACCGCATCGGTCACCTTTTCCGGCGCGACGAACAGATCCGCGGTGCCGTCGGCATTGACGATCGTATAGGCCAGCGCGACCGGCGTGCGCGCGACATCGCTGCCGCGCACGTTGAGCAGCCAGGCGATCGAATCGAGCGCGGCGAGCACCACCGCATCGGCCTTTTGCGCGGCGAGCCAGTCGGCGATCTCGGCGCGCTTTTCGGCGGAGGAGCGGCCGGCGAGCTGGTTGTCGTGAACCGAGAGCGTCGCGTCGGACGGGGCGGGGCGGTCGGGCCAGATCGCGTCGATCGGGTTGGTGTCGACGGGGACCAAAGTCGCGCCGACCTTGGCCAGCGCGGCCGATGCCTCTGCCACCCAGGCGCGGGTGTGGAGCCACGGGTCGTAGCCGATCCGCGCGCCGTCCGCCGCATGCCCCGCGAGCCATTCGGACACGCTCGTCTCGGGGACGCCGACGAACTGCCAGTCGCCGCCGTCGACCTGTTCGCGCACCTGGAGCGTATAGCGCCCGTCGGTGAAGATCGCGGCGTCCTGGGGCAGCACCGCTGCGGTGCCCGCCGATCCCTGGAAACCGGTAAGCCACGCGAGCCGCTGCGCATAAGCGCCGACATATTCGCTCATATGCTCGTCGGTCAGCGGCACGATGAAGCCGTCGAGGCGCTGGCGGGCAAGCTGCTCGCGGAGCGCAGCGAGGCGGGCGGAATAAGTCGACATAGAGCTGCTTTCCGATTCTCGATCAATGACGCCGCGGGACGAGGTGAAGCACGCCCGCGATGATGCCGCCCACGATAAGCCCGACCACGCCCGAGAGGAAGGCGCTGACGAGCCACGCCGCGACGCCGCCCAGCGCATGCTGCGCCGCCTCCGCCGCGTGATGCACCCATAAGGGGATCGGGGTGAGGTGGAATTGTTCGAGCCCGTGGACGATGATCTGCCCGCCGACCCACAGCATCGCGGCGACCCCGATCTGCGAGATCAGCGACAGCACGATCGGCATCGCCGCGACGAGCCCGCGGCCGATCTTTTGCAGCGCAGCACCGGGGCGGCGGGCGAGCGCGAGGCCGATATCGTCCATCTTCACGATCAGCGCGACGACGCCATAGACGCCGACGGTGATCGCCACCGCGACCACCGCCAGCGCGATCGCCTGATTGACCAGCGGCTGATCGGCAAGCGAGGAGAGCGCGATCGCCATGATCTCCGCCGAAAGGATCAGATCGGTGCGGATCGCGCCCGCCACCTGGCGCTCCTCCAACTCCTGCGCGTCGGCGGCGACCACCTCGGTCGCGTCGTGCGGCGCACCGGACAGCGCCTCGATCACCTTCTCGGCCGCTTCGAAGCACAGGAAGGCGCCGCCGGCCATCAGGATCGGGGTGATCGCCCAGGGCGCGAACGCCGCGAGCAGCAACGCCGCCGGGAGGAGGAAGACCAGCTTGTTGCGGAGCGAGCCGAGCGCGATCTTGCCGATGATCGGCAACTCGCGTGCCGGGGAGAGGCCGACGACGTAGCGCGGGGTGACCGCGGCATCGTCGATCACCACCCCCGCCGCCTTGGCGCTGGCACGCCCGGCGGCGCCGGCCACGTCGTCGAGGCTGGCAGCGGCGAGTTTCGCGAGTGCAGCGATATCGTCAAGCAACGCAACTAGGCCGGCGGCCATTCGCGAATTCCCCAATGTTGTGATCCCGAGGCATGGACCATCGCGCAGCTTCGCAGCCGCACGCAAGGGGCGGGGACGATCCACGCCAAAGATCGGGGCGATTCGCTGGACCGTCCTTTCCGTTCGCGCTGAGCTTGTCGAAGGGCTGTCCTTCGTCGCGTGCAGAAAAGTGCAGGGCTTCGACAAGCTCAGCCCGAACGGAGGATAGTACAGCCTGCGTTGCGCAGAGCATTCGAATGTCAGGAGAATCGTAAACGGGGGAGAGCAGCCGTGCGGCAGTGGCGCTCGATCCCCCGCACTGTTGCTCCGCCGGTGCCGGTCTTAACCGGCGGCTCCACTCCAAATCTTTCTTATGATTCGGCGCGCTTCAGCGCGGCTTCCATGCATGGTTCGCAGCCAAAAAGAAAGGCCGGTCTCGCGACCGGCCTTAAAAGTTTTTAGGAGAGGATGCCTGAAAGGCCCGACCCTTGTGCAGTGCAGCACGGGTTTTCGCAACTGCAAACTAAGCGTTTACGATTGCAAATGCTGCAATCGCGGCAGTCGAAACGCATCGACATGGCCGGGCGGCGGGTTATGGAGGTGGCATGAAATTTCCCGCTCCGCCCCGCGCCGCGCGCCGCCCGCATCAATTCACCCGCCACGGCATCACGATCGACGATCCCTGGGCGTGGCTGAAGGACGCCGGCTATCCCGATATCACCGACAAGCAGATCCTCGGCTATCTCGAGGAGGAGAACGCTTATTTCGACGCGGTGATGGCGCCGCTCAAGCCGCTGACCGAGCGAATCAACGCCGAGATGCGCGGGCGGATCAAGGAAGACGAATCGACCGTGCCGCAGCGCGACGGCGACTGGCTGTACTGGACCGCGTTCGAAACCGGCGGCCAATATCGCAAATGGTGGCGCAAGCCCGTCGCCGGCGGCGCAGACGAATTGCTGCTCGACGAGCCGGCGCTGGCCGAGGGGCACGAATATTTCCGGCTCGGGGCGTTCGCGCCGTCGAACGACGGGACCAAGCTCGCCTATGCGATCGATGATTCGGGCGCCGAGCGGTTCGAGATCCGCGTCAAGGATCTCGTCACCGGCGAGCATCTGCCCGAGGTGATCCCGGGGATGCTCTCCGATATCGTGTGGACGTCGGACGACGCGGGCTTTCTCTATGGGCTCGCCAACAAGGAATGGCGCACCGACAATGCGCGCTTTCACCGGCTCGGCACCGATCCGGCCGAGGATGTGGAGCTCTATCACGAGGATGACGAGGGCTATCGCGTCGCGGTGTCCGAGACGAGCGATCGCAAGTGGATCGTCATCGGCACCGGCGATCATGTGACGAGCGAGATCCGGCTGCTCCCGGCAGGCGATCCCTTCGCGACGCCGATCCTCGTCGCGCCGCGGCTTTCCGGGCGCGAATATGATGTCGACACCCACGGCGACACATTGTTCATCCACACCAACGACACCGATCCGATGTGGCGGCTCGCCACCGCGCCGCTCGCCGCGCCGGGGGAGTGGACGGAGCTGATCGCGCCCTCGGCGACCTTCTACATGACCGGGGTCGAATGCTACCGCGACTTCTTCGTCGTCGAGGGGCGTGAGGACGGGCTCGATCAGATCGCGATCCACCGCTACGACACGCCGACCCAGGGCCAGCGCATCGCTTTCCCCGAGGCGAGCTATACCGCCGGGCTCGGCGACAATCCCGAATATGACCAGACCGTCCTGCGGCTCGGCTATGAATCGATGGTCACGCCCGGAACGGTCTATGATTACGATACCGCGACCGGCGCGCTGACCGCGCTTAAGGTGCAGGAAATCCCCTCGGGCTATGATGCGGACAAATATCGCACCGAGCGGCTCAAGATCGCCGCGCGCGACGGGACGTTGGTGCCGGTGTCGATCGTCTACCCGGTCGATTTCCCCAAGGACGGGTCGCGCCCGCTCTATCTCTATGCTTATGGCGCTTACGGTCATGCCATCCCGCCGGGCTTCTCGACCGGGCGGCTGTCGTTGCTCGATCGCGGCTTCGCTTATGCGATCGCGCATATCCGCGGCGGCGACGATCTCGGGCAGCAATGGTATCACGACGGCAAGCTCGAAAAGCGCACCAATACCTTCAACGATTTCGTCGACGTGGCGAAGGGGCTGATCGCGCAGGGCTGGACCAGCGCGGGCCGGATCGCGATCGCCGGGCGCTCGGCAGGCGGCGAGCTGATGGGCGCGGTGGTCAATTCCGATCCCGAATTGTGGGGCGCGGTGATCGCCGACGTGCCGTTCGTCGACGTGCTCAACACGATGCTCGACGAAACTTTGCCGCTTACCCCGGGCGAATGGCCCGAATGGGGCAATCCGATCACCGACAAGGCGGCGTTCGAGCTGATCCGTTCCTATTCGCCCTATGACAATGTGCGCGCGCAGGCCTATCCGCCGCTGTTCATTTCGGGCGGGCTCAACGATCCGCGGGTGACCTATTGGGAGCCGGCGAAATGGGCCGCCAAGCTCCGCGCGACCAAGACCGACGCCAATATCCTGTTGCTCAAGACCAATATGGGCGCGGGGCACGGCGGCAAATCGGGGCGGTTCGACAGCCTCTACGAAGCCGCCGAGGAGCATAGCTTCGTGCTGTGGCAATTGGGCGTGGACGACGCGCGGTGACGGTCGAGGCCATCGTCGCCAAATACGGCCTGCTGGCGCTGTTTCTCGGTGCGGGGCTGGAAGGGGAGACGGTGGTCGTCGCCGGCGGGCTGCTGTCGCACCGCGGGCTGTTTCCGCTGGCGGGGGCGATGGCCGCGGCGGCGCTGGGGTCGTTCGCCGCCGATCAGATCTGGTTCTTCGTCGGGCGACATTTCCACGATCACCGCGTGGTGCGTCGCGCCTATGAGAAGCCGGCGTTCGCCAAGGCGATCGACTTTTTCCATCGCCACCCGATCGGATTCATCTTCGCCTTCCGCTTCATCTACGGCTTCCGCACGGTCAGCCCGATCGCGATCGGCACCACCGATGTCGCGACGCGCACTTTCGTGACGGTCAATTTGGTCTCGGCGATCGTCTGGGGAATCGCCTTTTCGGCGATCGGCTATCTTGCCGGGCATAGTTTCGAGCGGCTGATGGGACGGCTCGTGCCCGATACGCACAGCCTGTTGCTGATTCTCGGCGGCGCGATCCTCGTCACCGGCGCGTTTTTCGGCATCCGCTATTGGCGCCGGCAATGACCGGCTTCACCCGCATCTTCCGCGCTACCCCGGCCGACATCGACGAGCTGGGGCACGTCAACAATGCGGTGTGGGTGCGCTGGGTGCAGGAGCTGGCGGTGGCGCATTGGGAGGCGGTTGCGCCGGCGGCGCATCGGGCGGCCTATGTGTGGGTCGTGACGCGCCACGAGATCGACTATCGCGGCAATCTCGCCGAGGGCGAGGAGACGGTCGGCAAGACCTGGGTGCCGCATCCCCCCCGCGGCGCGCGCTTCGACCGGCACTTTCGTTTCTCCGGGGCCGACGGACGGGTGAAGGTGGAAGGCACCACCACCTGGGCGCTGATCGATCGCGCCAGCGGCCGGCTGATGCGCGTGCCGCGCGAGGTGGCGGCTCCGTTCGTGGGGGAATAAGCGTAGCGAGAAGGGGAGCGCTTGAGCGCGCGCCTGATCTCTCCTTCGTCATTCCCGCGAAGGCGGGAATCCATAAGCACTGCCGTTGCACCTCTATCGGCGAGGTCGGGCAGAATGGATTCCCGCCTTCGCGGGAATGACGAAGGGAGGGCGCTCACCCCGAATTACGCAGCGCGGTGGCGATGGCGTTGATCGACAGGAGGATGCCCTGGCCGATCCGATCATCGGTCTCACCCGCACGGTGCCGCCGCATCAACTCGATCTGGAGCAGGTTGAGCGGCTCGATATAGGGCAGCCGCAAGCGGATCGACGCCTCCAGCGCGGGGTGTTTCTCCAGCAATCGCGACTGGCCGGTGATCGCGAGCAGCCCGTCCTGCGTCCGCCGCCAGCCGTCGCGGATCGTGGTGAAGACGCGCGCGCGCAGATCGGCATCCTCGACCAGCCCGGCATAGCGCTCGGCGATCCCCATGTCCGATTTGGCGAGCACCATTTCCATATTGGCGAGCGTCGCGGCGAACAGCGGCCAGCCCTGGGCCATTTCGGCGAGCAACGGCTTGTCGGCGAAATCGGCGATCGCGTGGCCGACGCCATACCAGCCGGGCAGCATCACCCGCGCCTGCGCCCAGCTGAACACCCAGGGGATCGCGCGCAGATCCTCGATCCGCTGGCTCTTGGTGCGGCTGGCGGGGCGGCTGCCGATCTTGAGCCCGGAGATTTCGGCGATCGGCGTCATCTGGCGGAAGAAGGTGGTGAACCCCTCGGTGCCGTAGACCAGATCGCGATAGGCGGCGAAGGCGGTGTCGGACAAGGCGTCCATCGCCGCGCCGAACGCCGCATTCTCGGCGTTGGAGAGCTGCGGCGGTTCGAGGCTGGCGACGAGCGTGGCGGAGGCCATCGCCTCCAGATTGGTCGCGGCGCTTTCGCGCGTGCCATATTTGCCCGCGATCACCTCGCCCTGTTCGGTGATGCGGATGCGGCCCTGCACCGTGCCGGGCGGCTGGGCGAGGATCGCGGCGTAGCTCGATCCGCCACCGCGCCCCACCGCGCCGCCGCGCCCGTGGAACAGCTGCATCCCCACCCCCGCGGCCTCGAACACCGGCTTGAGCGCGGTCGAGGCCTTGGACAATTGCCAGGTCGAGGTGAGGTAACCCCCGTCCTTGTTCGAATCCGAATAGCCGATCATCACTTCCTGATGCCCGCGCGCGGCGATGGTCGCGCGGTTTTCGGGGAGCGCGAACCATTCGGCCATGATCGCCGGCGCCGCCTCCAGATCCTCGATCGTCTCGAACAACGGCACCGCCATGATCGCCGCCTCGGGCTCGGCGCCCGGGCGATAGAGCCCCGCTTCCTTGAGCAGCAGATTGACTTCGAGCAGGTCCGAGACCGATTTGGTCATCGACACGATATATTGGCGGATGCATGCCGATCCGTAGCGCGCATGCGCCGCTGCCGCCGCGCGGACGATCGCGAGCTCGCCCTGCGTCTCCTCCGAATAATCGGCATAAGGGGTGACGAGCGGGCGCGGGCTGGCGAGTTCGTGGCGCAGCAGCATCACGCGCTGGTCCTCGTCGAGCGCGGCATAATCGTCGCACACCCCGGCGCGCTGGAGCAGCTCCGCCACGACGCGCTCGTGGACCGCGCTGTTCTGCCGCATGTCGAGCGTCGCGAGGTGGAAGCCGAAGACCTCGACCGCGCGGATCAGCCGGCCGATCGCCCCGCCCGAGGCGAGCAGGCCCCCGCCGGCCGCGGCAAGCGGACGGGCGAGCGCGACGAGATCGGCGCGCAGCTCGGCCGGGCCGGGATAGGGTTCGCGATCGATCGCGCCGGGGCGCGGCGCGTCGCGCCCGGTGATTGCGCGGTGGGTCGCCGCGAGCCGGGCGTAAATGCCGGAGATCGCGCGGCGATACGGCTCGTCCTCGCGGCTTTCGGCGGTGTCGCCGCTCGCCTCGGCCAGCGCGAGCACCGCCGCGTCGACCGGCGCGAGCTCGCGCGAGATCGACAGCTCGGCGCCGAGCGCGTGGAGCTGATCGAGATAATAGACGATCGCGGTCTCGGCGGCGCGCGCCAGCGCGGTTTCGAGCGACTGCGCGGTGACGAAAGGGTTGCCGTCGCGGTCGCCGCCGATCCAGCTCCCGGGGCGCAGGAACGACGGCACGCGCTCGCCCATCGCGCGATCCCAGCGCTGGTAGAGCGCGGGGAGCACCGGCAGGAAGACGTCGCGGAGATAGGAAAGCGCGGTCTCCACCTCGTCGGCGACATAGAGCCGTTCGCGGCGCAGCACGCGGGTCTGCCACAGCAGGGCGACTTGGCGCACGATCGCCTCGTCGACCTGATCGCCGTCCGCGGTCGTCTCGACCCCGCGGTCGCGTAGCGCCATCAGCGCGGCGATGCGGTTGCGGTGGTCGATCATCGATTTGCGCCGCACCTCGGTGGGGTGGGCGGTGAGCACCGGCGCGACCAATGCCTGTTCGAGCAATGCCGCCACCGCCGCCTTGTCGACGCCGTCGCGCGTCAGCCGGTCGAGCGCGGCAGCGACATCGGCGCCTTCCTCGGCGGTGACGCCCTGGCGATCCTCGGCGAGGTTGGCGAGCATCGAGAACAACATGAAGCCGCGGACGAAATCGAGCGTCTCGTCGAGCGACAGCGCCTCAAGGTGGTGATCGACCGGCGGCCCCCCGGCGCGATGCCGCTCGACCGAGGCGGAGCGGATCGTCTCGGTCGCGGTAAACAGCCGCTCCCCGCCGAGCGCGCGGATGACATCGCCCAGAACGCGGCCGAGATAGCGCACGTCAGGGTTGTTGGTGATCGGAGGGAGGGCTGCCATGACCCGCGATGCTGCAACGCGGCATGGGCGGGGTCAAGCGTAGCTTGTATCGCGTTGCGAGACCCGGGGATGGAATGCCGCAAATCTCTTGCCACCCCGGCGAAGGCCGGGGTCCAGCATCGCGTGGTTCGTAACTGGACCCCGGCCTTCGCCGGGGTGGTAGAGGAGCGTTCCCTTACCCCGCCGCGTCGCGCAGCGCCTCCACCGCGCCGCGCGCAATATCGCTGAACTGCGCCGGATCGGCCGCAAGGCTGGCGATGACGCGTTGCCGCATCAGCGGGTCCCAATAGCGCCGGATGTGGCGGCGCGTCGCCTCGATCGCGACCTCCTCGCCCTCGATCGCGAAATTGCGCGCGATCTGGTTGGCCATATAGACCAGCCGATCGGTGGTCGACATCATCGTGTCGCTCATTCGGCGGCCTCGGTTTCGATCCGCCGCGCGCGCGCCGCCTGATCGGCATAAGCGCGCTGCCACTCGCTCGGCCCATTGGAGGGCGAAACCTCCACCGCCGTCACTTTATATTCGGGGCAATTGGTCGCCCAATCCGAATAATCGGTCGTGATCACATTGGCCTGCGTGTCGGGGTGATGGAAGGTGGTATAGATCACTCCCGGCGCGACGCGATCGGTGATCAGCGCGCGCAGCGTCGTCTCCCCGGCGCGGCTTCTGAGGCTCACCCAATCGCCGTCGCGCAGGCCGCGGTTCTCGGCGTCGTGCGGGTGAATCTCCAGCCGGTCCTCGGCGTGCCAGGCGACATTCTCGGTGCGCCGCGTCTGCGCGCCGACATTGTATTGGCTGAGGATGCGCCCGGTGGTGAGCAGCAGCGGGAAGCGCGGCCCGGTGCGCTCGTCGGTCGGGACATAATCGGCGACGACGAACTTCCCCTTGCCGCGCACGAACCCGTCGACATGCATCGTCGGGGTGCCGAGCGGCGCGGCATCGGTCGCCGGCCATTGCAGCGAGCCATGCTCTTCGAGTGCCAGATAGCTGACCTTGGCGAAGGTCGGGGTCAGCGCGGCGATCTCGTCCATGATCTCGGACGGGTGGGTATATTGCCAGTCGAGCCCCAACGCCTGCGCGACGAGTTGGACGATCTCCCAGTCGGCATAGCCGTTGAGCGGGTCCATCACCTTGCGGACGAGCTGGATGCGGCGCTCGGCATTGGTGAAGGTGCCGTCCTTTTCGAGGAAGGTCGATCCGGGCAGGAAGATATGCGCGTAATTGGCGGTTTCGTTGAGAAACAGATCCTGCACCACGACGCATTCCATCGCCGCCAGCCCGGCCGCGACATGATGCGTATTGGGATCGGATTGCAGGATATCCTCGCCCTGGATGAACAAGGCCTTGAACGTCCCGTCGGTCGCCGCATCGAGCATGTTGGGGATGCGCAGCCCGGGCTCGGGATCGAGCGAGACGCCCCAGGCGGTTTCGAACAGCGTGCGCGTCGCCGGATCGGAGACGTGGCGATAGCCCGAATATTCGTGCGGGAAGCTCCCCATGTCGCACGAACCCTGGACATTGTTCTGCCCGCGCAGCGGGTTCACCCCGACGCCCTCGCGGCCGATATTGCCGGTCGCCATCGCCAGATTGGCGATCGCCATGACGGTCGAGGAGCCCTGGCTGTGCTCGGTGACGCCGAGACCGTAATAGATTGCGCCATTGCCCCCGGTGGCAAACAGCCGCGCGGCGGCGCGCAGATCGGCCGCCGGCACCCCGGTGAGCGCCTCGGTCGCCTCGGGCGAGCGCTCGGGCTGCGCAACGAAGGCGGCCCAGTCGCTATATTCGTCCCAGTCGCAGCGTTCGCGGATGAACGCTTCGTCGGCCAGCCCCTCGGTCACCACGACATGCGCCATCGCGGTCAGCACCGCGACATTGGTGCCGGGCTTCAAGGGCAGGTGATGCGCCGCGTCGACATGCGGGCTGTGGACCAGATCGATGCGCCGCGGATCGACCACGATCAGCCGCGCGCCCTGCCGCAGCCGCTGTTTCATCCGGCTGGCGAAGACAGGGTGGCCGTCGGTCGGGTTGGCGCCGATCACCATGATCACGTCGGAATGCTCGACGCTGTCGAAATCCTGCGTCCCCGCCGAGGTACCGAAGGTGGTGCTCAGCCCATAGCCGGTCGGCGAATGGCAGACGCGCGCGCAGGTATCGACATTGTTGTTGCCGAAGCCCTGCCGGATCAGTTTCTGGACGAGGAAGGTTTCCTCGTTGGTGCAGCGCGACGAGGTGATCCCGCCGACGCTGCGCGTGCCATATTTCGCCTGGATGCGGCGGAATTCGCTGGCGGTATGCGCGATCGCCTCGTCCCACGAGACCTCGCGCCACGGCTGGTCGACGCTCTCGCGGATCATCGGGTTGAGGATACGGTCGCGGTGGTTGGCATAGCCCCAGGCGAAGCGGCCCTTGACGCAGCTATGCCCGCGATTGGCCTTGCCTTCCTTCCACGGCACCATCCGCACGAGCTGCTCGCCGCGCATCTCGGCGCGGAAGGTGCAGCCGACCCCGCAATAAGCGCAGGTGGTGACGATCGCGCGATCGGGGGTGCCGATGTCGGTGACGGTCTTCTCGATCAGTGCCGATGTCGGGCAGGCCTGGACGCAGGCGCCGCACGAGACGCATTCGGACGGCAGGAAGCCTTCGTCGGCGCTCGCCACGACCTTCGAGCCGAACCCGCTGCCGTCGATCGTCAGCGCGAATGTGCCCTGCACCTCGTCGCAGGCGCGGACGCAGCGCGAGCAGACGATGCATTTGGCCGGGTCGAAGTCGAAGTATGGGTTGCTCTCGTCCTTCGCCGCCTGAAGATGGTTGGCGCCGTCATAGCCGTAGCGCACGTCGCGCAAGCCGACCGCGCCGGCCTGGTCCTGCAATTCGCAATCGCCATTGGCCGAACAGGTCAGGCAATCGAGCGGGTGGTCGGAGATGTACAATTCCATCACCCCGCGGCGCAGCTTGGCGAGCTTCGCGCTTTCGGTGCGCACCACCATCCCCTCGGTGACGGGGGTGGTGCATGAGGCGGGATAGCCCGCGCGGCCCTCGATCTCGACCAGGCACAGCCGGCACGATCCGAAAGCGTCGAGCCGATCGGTCGCACATAATTTGGGGATATTCGTCCCGCGCAGCGCGGCGGCGCGCATGATCGAGGTGCCTTCGGGGACGGTCACCGTGTCGCCGTCGATCCTGAGCGAGACGGTGCGCGCGCTATCCGGCGCCGGCTTGGTGCCGAGGTCGGTTTCGCTGATCCATGCCATGCTGCTTACTCCGCCGCTTGCGCCGTCGCAGGCTGATCGAAATCCTGCGGAAAATGATCCAGCGCGCTCAGCACCGGATAAGGGGTGAACCCGCCGAGCGCACAAAGCGATCCGAACTTCATCGTATCACAAAGATCGCGCAGCAGCGCGATTTCCGCGGCGCGGTCGCGGGGCCGCGCGGCTGCGTTGCGCATCTGCGGCATCGCCTCCAGCCCGCCCGGCTGGCGACCGCCGCCGACGATACGGTCGATCGTCTCCATGCCGCGCACCGCGCCGATCCGGCAAGGGGTGCATTTGCCGCAGCTTTCGTGCGCGCAGAATTCCATCGCGAAGCGCGCCATATGCGCCATGTCGACGGTGTCGTCGAACACGGTGATCCCGGCATGGCCGATCAGCCCGCCCGCCGCGGCGAACGCCTCGTAATCGAACGGCAGGTCGAACATCGCGGGGGGGAAATAGGCGCCGAGCGGCCCGCCGACCTGCACCGCTTTCACCGGCCGCCCCGTCTCGGTGCCGCCGCCGATATCGTTAACCAGCTCGCCCAGCGTGATGCCGAACCCGGCCTCGAACAGCCCGCCGTTGCGCACATTGCCGGCAAGCTGGATCGGCATCGTCCCGCGCGACCGGCCGAAGCCGACCGCCTGATAGGCTTGCGCGCCCTCGGCGACGATGAACGGCACCGCGGCGAGGCTCAGCACATTGTTGATCACCGTCGGGCGGCCGAACAGCCCCTCGATCGCGGGGAGCGGGGGCTTGGCGCGGACCTGCCCGCGCTTGCCCTCGATCGAATCGAGCAGGGCGGTTTCCTCGCCGCAGACATAGGCGCCCGCGCCGACCCGCACTTCGAGTGCGAACGGTGCGATGCGCGGCGCGGCGCGCGTGATCGCCGCCTGCATCACGCGGATCGCGAAGGGATATTCGGAGCGGATGTAGATAAACCCGTGTCCCGCCCCGACCGCGTGCGCGGCGATCGCCATGCCCTCGATCAGGCAGAAGGGGTCGCCCTCCATCAGCATGCGATCGGCGAAGGTGCCGCTGTCGCCCTCGTCGGCGTTGCACACGATGAATTTCTCGGGCGATCGGGTGTCGAGCACCGTCTGCCACTTGATCCCGGTTGGGAAACCCGCGCCGCCGCGCCCGCGCAGCCCGCTCGCCTTGACCTCGTCGACCACCGCTTGCGGGGTCAACGCGCGCGCCTTGTCGAGCGCCTGCCAGCCGCCGTGCGCGGCATAATCGTCGAGGCTCAAGGGATCGATCACCCCGCAGCGCGCGAAGGTGAAACGCTGCTGGGGCGCGAAGAAGGGGTGATCCTCGATCCGGCCGATGCGGCTGGCGTGGGTGCCGTCGAGCACCGCGTCGATCTCGTTCGCCTCGACCGGGCCGTAAGCGATGCGGCCCTCCGCCGTATCGATCTCGATCAACGGTTCGATGCTGAACAGCCCGCGGCTGCCGGTGCGAACCACTTCGACCCCGCGCGCGGCGAGCGCCGCCGCCACCTCGTCCGCGCCGAGCGCGACCGAGGCCATATCGCCGCTGACGTAGGCGCGGGTCATGCCAGCACCTCCGCCGCGATCCGCTCGAGCTTGGCGGCGTCGAGCCGCGAGACCGGGCGCCCGTCGACCAGCGCGTTGGGGCCGGTAGCGCACAGCCCGAGGCAATAGACCGGCTCGACCGTCACCCGCCCGTCGGCGCTGGTCGCGCCCATCGTCACGCCGAGCCGCTGCGTCGCGATCCGCTCGATCGTCGCGGCGCCGCGCGCCTGGCAGCTTTCGGCGCGGCACAGCCGGACGACATGCGCCCCCGCCGGGGCACGGCGGAAATCATGATAGAAAGTGACGACGCCGTGGACGTCCGCGCGGCTGAGGTTGAGCGCTGCCGCGACGACCGGGATCATCGCATCGGCGATATAGCCGAACTCGTCCTGCAACGCGTGGAGCAACGGCAGCAAGGCATCGCGGGTCGCGGGGCGGCCGCGCAGCAGCCGCGTCGCGGCGTCCGCATAAGCCGTGTCCGGCGGGGCTGTTTCGTTAGGGGTCATCGCCATCGCCTATACAAGGATCGCAACGCGCTTGCTGTCAATTTAACGAATTTAAATTTTTCTTATCAATCGGTGCCGATCGACATTCAATTCCACCGTCGCGCCGCCTTTGCCTCCCGGTGGCGCCCGGCACAAGGTGGGGTGACCGATCGGCGGCGTGGCAGCGATCTTGATGTGCACCGCGCGCGCGTTCCTGATAGATCGTCCGGCACAGGACGAGGAGGAAGATCACATGCTGGTCGGCGTTCCCAAGGAAATCAAAAACAACGAATTTCGTGTCGGGCTGACCCCCGGCGCGGTGCGCGAATATTGCGCGCACGGGCATCAGGTGCTGGTCGAGACCGGCGCCGGCGGCGGGATCGGCGCGTCGGATGCGGTGTATCGCCAGTCGGGCGCGGCGATCGTCGATACCGCCGCCGAGGTGTTCGCGCGGGCCGAGATGATTGTGAAGGTCAAGGAGCCCCAGCCGCAGGAGTGGACGCAATTGCGCGAGGGGCAGATCCTGTTCACCTATCTCCACCTCGCCCCCGATCCCGGCCAGGCGCGCGGGCTGATGGCCTCGGGGGTCAGCGCGATCGCTTATGAGACGGTGACCGACGCCTCGGGCGGGCTGCCGTTGCTCGCGCCGATGAGCGAGGTCGCCGGGCGGCTGTCGATCGAGGCCGGGGCGAGCGCGTTGCGCGCGGTATCGGGCGGGCGCGGGTTGCTGATCGGCGGGGTCCCGGGTGTGCCCGCGGCCAATGTCGTCGTGCTCGGCGGCGGGGTGGTCGGCACCAATGCGGCGCGAATCGCGACCGGGATGGGGGCCAATGTCAGCATCTTCGATCGCTCGCTGCGCCGGCTGCGCCAGCTCGACGACATGTTCCAGGGGCGGGCGGACACGCATTATTCGACGATCGCGGCGATCGAGGAAGCGCTGGCCACCGCCGATGTGGTGATCGGCGCGGTGCTCGTGCCGGGGGCGGCCGCGCCCAAATTGGTGACGCGCGGGATGCTCAAGCTGATGAAGCCGCGCGCGGTGCTGGTCGATGTCGCGATCGATCAGGGCGGCTGTTTCGAAACCTCGCACCCGACGACCCACGCCAATCCCACTTATGAGGTCGACGGGGTGATCCATTATTGCGTCGCCAACATGCCCGGCGCGGTGCCGCTCACCTCCAGCCACGCGCTCAACAATGCGACCTTGCCTTATGGGCTGGCGCTCGCGGCGAAAGGGCTCGCGGCGCTCGACGACGATCCGGGGCTGAAGGAAGGGCTCAACGTCGACAAGGGGCGGATCGTCAACACGGTGGTGGCGGAGGCGCTAGGGTTCTGATGCTTTCTCCCCTCCCTTGAACAAGGAGGGGACGGGGGTGGGTTGGCCTGCGGGGATACCGTTCGGGTGCCCCTCATACCCACCCACCCCCAGCCCCTCCCTTCACGAGGAAGGGGGGTAGGAAGAAGAAGGGAGCAAACGCCGTTGAGCCGGCGCCCCTCCCGCCCTACATCTCCCGCGCTATGGTGCCCGCTACCCCCGTCAGCGAGTTGAGCGATCGCGCGCGCGAGATTTTTCGCCGCGTCGTCGACAGCTATCTGGAGAGCGGCGCGCCCGTCGGCTCGCGCACGCTGGCGCAGGCCGGGCTCAACCTGTCCCCCGCCTCAATCCGCAGCGTGCTCGCGCAGCTCGAGACGATGGGGCTGCTCGCCGCGCCGCATACCTCGGCGGGGCGGATGCCGACCGAATTGGGTTTACGGCTATTCGTCGACGGCATGATGCAAGTCTCCGAGCCGAGCCGTGCCGAGCGCGCCGCGATCGAGGCGCGCGCGGCGGGCGGCGGCCCGGTGGAGGAGGCGCTCGCCGCCACTACCGCGGCGCTTTCGGGGCTGTCGGCGTGCGCTGGGCTGGTGATGGTCCCCAAGCGCGAGCAGGTGCTGCGCTCGATCGGCTTCGTGCCGCTGACCCCGACCCAGGCCCTCGCAGTGCTGGTCAGCGAGGACGGCGCGGTGGAGAATCGCGTGATCGATCTCCCCGCCGGGGTCGACGCCTCGGCGCTGATCGAGGCGGGCAATTACATGTCGGCGACCTTGTCGGGGCTCACGCTGTCCGATGCGCGCGCGCGGGTCGAGCGCGAGCTGGCCGACGGCCGAGCCGCGCTCGACGCCACCGCGCGCGCGCTGATCCAGCGCGGCATCGCGGTGTGGAGCGAGGACGGCGGGCGCCGCCCGGTGCTGATCGTGCGCGGGCAGGGGCGCTTGCTCGACGATGCCGATGCCGCCGATCTCGAACGCGTGCGCGATCTGCTCGACGATCTCGAAGGCAAGCAGGAGATCGCCGCGCTGCTCGATTCGGCGCGCGCCGGCGACGCGACCCGCATCTTCATCGGCGCGGAGACGAAATTGTTCGCGCTTTCCGGCTCTTCGGTAATCGCCAAACCCTTTCGCGGGGCGGACGGGCGGGTGGTCGGCGTGGTGGGGGTGATCGGCCCGACACGGTTGAACTACGCGCGCGTCGTGCCCATGGTGGATTTCACGGCCGCAACGCTCGCCCGGCTGATGGGTTGAGCTGCTAACAGACAGGAATGAAATGACCGACAACGAGAATACCGACGTTCCCGAGGATCTGCGCGCGGAAACCGCCGAGGGCGCACCCGAGGTCGCCGAACATGATCGCACCGCCGAGCTCGAGGCCGCGCTCGCCGAGGCGAAGCAGCAGGCGCTCTATGCGCAGGCCGAGATCCAGAATGTCCGCCGCCGCGCCGAGAAGGACGCCGCCGACGCGCGCGCCTATGCCGCGACCAATTTCGCGCGCGACGTGCTGTCGGTGAACGACAATCTGGAGCGGGCGCTGGCGTCGATCCCGGCCGAGCTGCGCGAGGACGACAAGCTCAAGGGGCTGGTCGCGGGGCTTGAGGCGACGATGCGCGAGCTGGCCAATGTGTTCCAGCGCAACGGCATCACCCGCATCACCGCGCTGGGCGAGACGCTCGATCCCAACCGGCATCAGGCGATGATGGAAATGCCCTCGGCCGACGCCGCGCCGGGGACGATCGTACAGGAAATGCAATCGGGCTGGATGATCCGCGACCGGTTGCTGCGCCCGGCGCTGGTCGGCGTCGCCAAGGCGGCCGATTAAGCCAACCTCGTCATGCCGGGCTTGACCCGGCATGACGGAGGAAGATCAAGCGAGAACAACGGAAGCGCCGCGCACCTTATGAACGACAATCTCGTCGCCGAACGGCCGACTTTCGTCACCCATCTCGAATGTTCGCTGACCGGCGAGCGCTATGAGGCGGATCGGCTTCACGGGCTGTCGCGCGCCGGGCGCCCGCTGCTCGTCCGCTACGATCTCGCGGCGGCCGGGGCGGCGCTGTCGCGCGATGCGCTGACGGGGCGCGAGACCGATCTGTGGCGCTGGCGCGAATTGCTCCCGGTGCGCCACACCGCCAATGTCGTCAGCCTCGGCGAGGTCGAGACCCCGCTGATCCCGATCCCGCGCGCAGGCGGGGGCAAGGTGCTGGTCAAGGACGAGGGCCGCTTGCCGACCGGCAGCTTCAAGGCGCGCGGGCTGGTGATGGCGGTGGCGATGGCCAGGGAATTGGGCGTCACCCGCATCGCGATGCCGACCAACGGCAATGCCGGCGCGGCGCTCGCTGCTTATGCCACCCGCGCGGGGATCGAGACGATCGTGCTCTGCCCCGACGACACGCCGGAGGTGAACGTCCGCGAGATCGCGATGCAGGGCGCGCGGGTGTGGCGGGTCAACGGGCTGATCGACGATTGCGGCGCGATTGTCGGGCAGGGCGCGGCCGAGGGGCGCTGGTTCGATTTCTCGACGCTCAAGGAGCCGTATCGCATCGAGGGCAAGAAGACGATGGGGCTGGAGCTCGCCGCGCAGCTCGGCTGGCGGCTGCCCAAGGCGATCTTCTACCCCACCGGCGGCGGCACCGGGCTGATCGGGATGTGGAAGGCGTTCGACGAGCTCGAAAAGCTCGGCTGGATCGGCGCCGAGCGGCCGCGCATGTATGCGGTGCAGGCGGCGGGCTGCGCGCCGATCGTCCGCGCGTTCGAGGCGGGCGAGGAGCATGCCGCGCGCTGGGAAGATGCGGCAACCGTCGCCGCGGGAATCCGCGTGCCGCGCGCGGTGGGCGATTTCCTGATCCTGCGCGCGGTGCGCGAATCGGGTGGCAAGGCGCTCGCGGTGGGCGATCCGGCGATCCTCCGCGCGGTCGACGATTGCGCGCGGCAGGACGGATTGCTGCTGTGCCCCGAGGGCGGCGCGACCCTGGCGGCCTATCGCCAGGCGCTGAGGGACGGCGAGGTCGACGAGGATGAGGAGGTCGTGCTGTTCAATTGCGCGACCGGGCTCAAATATCCGATGCCCGAAGCGCCGAACGCGCTCGATCGCCACAAACCGGTCGATTTCGACGCTTTGTGACTTCTGCTCCCCTCCTTTCACGAGGGAGGGGAGCAGACGTGGGAGGGCCGGTGGCCTTACCCGTCGCTGGCGCGTTCGATATCGGCGCCGACCGCGCTCAGTTTTTCCTCAAGCCGCTCATAGCCGCGATCGAGATGATAGACGCGGTTGACCGCGGTCTCGCCCTCCGCCGCCAACCCGGCAAGGATCAGGCTCATCGACGCGCGCAGGTCGGTCGCCATCACCGGCGCGCCGACGAGGCGATCGACCCCGCGCACCACCGCGGTGCGCCCGCGCACCTGGATGTCCGCCCCCATCCGCGCCAGTTCGGGAACGTGCATATAGCGGTTCTCGAAGATCGTTTCGGTCAGCACGCTCGCGCCCTCGGCCTTGCACAGCATCGCCATGAACTGCGCCTGCATATCGGTGGCGAAGCCGGGGAAGGGCGCGGTGGAGAGCGTCAGCGGGCGGAGCGGGCCATTGGCCGAAACGCGCACCGACTTGCGCCCCTCGACCACCGTCACCCCTGCGTCGCGCAGCGCATCGAGCGTCGCGCCCATATCGTGCGCGTCGACATTGGTCAGTTCGATATCGCCCCCGGTGATCGCCGCGGCGCAGGCATAGCTCCCCGCCTCGATCCGGTCGGGCATCACCGCATAGGTCGCGCCGTGGAGCCGGTCGACGCCTTCGATCTCGAGCGTCTCGGTGCCGATCCCGTCGATCTGCGCGCCCATCGCGACGAGGCAGCGGCACAGATCGACGATCTCGGGCTCGCGCGCGGCATTCTCGATCCGGCTGCTGCCCTTGGCGGTGACCGCGGCCATCACGACATTCTCGGTCGCCCCGACCGACACGATCGGAAAGGAATAGCGTCCCCCCGCGAGCCGCCCGCCGGGCGCGCGCGCGGTGACATAGCCGGCGGACATTTCGAGCTCGGCGCCGATCGCCTCCAGCGCCTTAAGGTGCAGGTCGATCGGGCGGTTGCCGATCGCGCACCCGCCGGGGAGCGACACCCGCGCCTCGCCCGCGCGCGCGAGGATCGGGCCGAGCACGAGGATCGATGCGCGCATCTTGCGCACGATGTCATACGGCGCCTCGGTCGAGGTGAGCTGACCGGCACGGATCGTCATCACCCGGCCGAAATCCTCGGGGCGCGACCCTTCGATCGCGGTCGACGCGCCCAATTGGTTGAGCAAATGGCCGAAACTGTCGACGTCGGCGAGCCGCGGCAGGTTGCGTAAGGTCAGCGGCTCGTCGGTGAGCAGCGCGCAGGGCAGCAGGGTCAGCGCGGCGTTCTTCGCGCCGGAGATCGGAAGGGTGCCGGAAAGGCGGTTGCCGCCGCGGATGAGGATACGGTCCATTCGCCCGCGTCTATCGAACCGCGGGCGCGGCGCAAAGGGGGTCTGCGGGGTTCATCGTGGTGGCCGACCGGGAGGGCAAAGTTCACGAAGTTCACACGAGTGAGCCTCGATCAATTCACCCGTCATTCCCGCGCAGGCGGGAATCCATTCACGCTGAGATTGCGCTTGATCCGATAGGCCAGCCAGAATGGATTCCCGCCTGCGCGGGAATGACGTAAGTACTTGTTTTAATAGACTTTACGCCTTCTCCAGCGTGCATTGCAGCGGGTGCTGGTTCTGGCGCGCGAAGTCGATCACCTGGCCGACCTTGGTCTCGGCGACCTCGTAGCTGAATACCCCGCACACCCCGACGCCCTTCTGGTGGACGTGGAGCATCACCCGCGTCGCTTCCTCAACGCTCATGCGGAAGAAGCGCTGGAGGCACAGGACGACGAATTCCATCGGGGTGTAATCGTCGTTGAGCATCAGCACGCGATAGGGCGTCGGCTGTTTGGTGCGCGTCCGCGTGCGGGTGGCGACGCCGATTCCGGTGCCGCCGTCGGAATCATCGTCGCGGCGCTCGGCCATCAGGATCGGCTGGATTGGGGTTTGGCGCTGCATGATCGCGTGAAAATATGGCATCCCGGCCGCCAAGGGCAAGGGCGCGCGCGTACCATTAACGACGAAAAAGGGGGCAGCCGCGCTCAGGCGGCCGCCCCCTTCGTCCTTTTCGCCCCTTGCGGGGCGAGGCCCCGGATTACGCGGCGACCTTGATCTTCTCGGCGGCGAGCGCGACGCGGTTCGAGATCGGCTGGGCGATCTCACCGGCGAGCTTCAGCGCGGCCTCGGTCGAACGCGACGCTTCGGCGACGAAGGCATCGAACGACGCGCGGGCATAATCGCTCTGCAGCTTGAACAGCTCGGTCGGCGACTTGACGGTCGACATCGCCTTGAAGGTCTCGGTCGCCTTCTCATAGGAGGTCTTGGCGTAAGCCGCCGCGTCCTGGCCCATCTTCTCGACGCCCTTCACCGCGATCTTCGACGATTCGACGATCGCTTCGAGGTTGCCCTTGTGGAAGGCATTGGCGTCTTCGAACGCCTTGACGCCCTTTTCGATCGAGCCCTTGGCGCGCTCGTTGGCCTCGGCGAAATAGGCCTGGGTCTTCTCGGTCACGGTCTTGATCGTGTCGGACATGATCACTTCCTTTGCAGCAATGGTCGCCGGCCGGCTGGCCTGGCGGGTAGACGCGGGTTGGGCCGGTGCGACCTTGGCCCGGGGTGCCGGCTTCTTGGCGACCGGCTTGACGGCCGCGCGGGGAGCCGCCGGCGTCGATTTGGTGACGGGGGCGGAGACCGCGGCCGGCGCCGGCTTGGCGGCAACCGGCTTGGGCGCGGGCTTCGGCGTTTGCTTGGCCACCGCCGGTGCGGCGACGGGCGCCTTGGGCACGGGCTTCGCCGCTTCCTTGGCAACGGGCGCCGGCGTCGCGACCGGGGCAGCGGCCGGAGCGGGCGCGGGCTTCGCAGGCGCCTGGGCGGCCCCGGTCACCGGCTTCTGATCAGGCTTGGCTGCAGTGTCGGTCATTCCACACGACTCCATCTTGTTGCGATGCAACATACGCGAGGAGAGTCGGAATGACAAGCTTTATTGTGCAGTGCAACATAATCTGTCCCCGCCGCTCGCCGCGACGGAAAAACGGGTCATAGCATCGGGCGCGAAACGTCCGGTCCGGTTTCCGCTTGACGGTGCGGCGGAACTTTTGTGCTCCGTCAAGGCGGGAGTCCAGACTAGGACCTCGCCTTCGCGAGGACACAGAAAGGGGTGCTCCTTCGCCGACGGTACCGGCGTGGATCGGCACGCTATCTTGCCTTTACGTAGCTCCCTGGCGCGTCCTCGAGCGCGGCGAGTTTGCCCTTGCCCGGCACCCGCGCGCGCTGCGCCGCAACCTCGGTCGAATCGATCGTGCGGAGCCAATCGACCCAGTCGGGCCACCAGCTTCCCTTGGTCTCGGTCGCGCCCGCGACGAATTCGTCGAGCGTCTTCGTTTTCGCCGGGTTGGTCCAATATTGATATTTGTTCGCCGCCGGCGGGTTGACCACCCCGGCGATATGCCCCGAGCCGGCGAGGACGAATTTCAGCGGCCCGCTGAAGATGCCGGTCAGCTTCCACACGCTGTCCGCCGGCGCGATATGATCCTCGCGGCCGGCCTGGATATAGCTCGGCGTCCTGACCTTGGTGAGATCGAGCGGGGTGCCGGCGACCGAGATCGCGCCGGGCTGGGCGAGCCGGTTGTCGCGATAGAGATCGGTCAGATAGGAAAGGTGCCATTTCGCCGGCAGGTTGGTCGTGTCGCCGTTCCAGTGGAGCAGGTCGAACGGCGCATAATCGTTGCCGAGCAGATAGTTGTTGGTGACGTAATTCCAGATCAGATCGCGCCCGCGCAGCAGGTTGAAGGTCGCCGCCATATAACGCCCGTCAAGGAAGCCCTGCGGCGAGAGCGAGCGGATCAGCGCGAACTGATCGTCGTCGATGAAATTCTGGAGGTCGCCGGCGCGGGTGAAATCGACCTGCGCGGTGAAAAAGGTCGAACTCGCCACCTTCTCCGCCTCGCCGCGCGCGCTGAGCAGCGCCAGCGTGGCGGCGAGGGTGGTGCCCGCCACGCAATAGCCGATCGTGTGGACCGCGGGGACGCCGAGCGCGTCGCGCACCGTGTCGATCGCGTCGATCTGCGCGGCGATATAATCGTCCCACGTCACATCGGCCATCGACGCATCGGCCGATTTCCACGAGACCATGAACACGCTGATCCCCTGATCGACGCACCAGCGGATGAAGCTTTTCTCCGGGGTCAGATCGAGGATGTAGAAGCGGTTGATCCACGGCGGGAAGATCACCAGCGGGATCGACAGCACCTGCTTGGTCGTCGGGCTATATTGGATCAGTTCGTAGAGCGGGGTGCGCTTGACCACCTTGCCGGGGGTCGTGGCGAGATTGCGCCCGACCTCGAAGGCGTCGCCGCTGGTGTGGGTGAGTTGCCCGCGCCCGATATCGGTCAGCATATGCTGCAGACCCTTGAGCAGATTCTCGCCCCCGGTCTCGATCGTCTTGTCGATCACCTCGGGATTGGTGAAGGCGAAATTGGTCGGGCTCATCGCATCGATGAAGCCCTTGGTGGCGAAGCGCAATTGCTCGCGCTGCCTGGCATCGATCCCCTCGATCGCGTCGACGCTGCTCAGCAGATGATCGGAAATCATCAAATAGCTTTCGCGGATCCACGCGAACAGCGGATTGTCGCGCCATGCCTCGGCCTTGAAGCGCTTGTCGCGCGGGGCGGCGTCCTGTTGCTCGGTCGCCTCGCCGGGCTGGAGGAAGCGCTGCCACAAGGTGAGGCTGTTCTGCCAGAAGTCGCTCGCGCGTTGCAGCGTCGCGGGGTCGTTGATGCCGGGCACCACCGGCGCGCCGGTCGCGGGCGCCTGCATCGCCGCCAGCCCCTGTTCCATCATCATCTGCTGCGCCCGCCCCAGTACCCAGGTCCAGCGCTGGAGATCGGCCAGGCCGGGGGCTTGGGTATCGGTCATCAACCTCTCCTCGACGCAACCGCCGGCCGCTGACTCGGGGGCGGCTGCCTAGCCTAGGCCGGATCGGCAATCAGCAGAACCCGGTTTTTGCGCTTTCCCCTTCTCGTCATGCCGGGCTCGACCCGGCATCCAGAGCCTCAAGTGCCGTCGCCCGTAACTCTGGATGGGGGCGAAAGCGGCTTCGGCCAACACAATCACACCGCCACCCGGCTCGAGGCCGGGGTGACGGCAGAGGGTGAATCCGACCCGTTTGCCCCTCGCCAAACCCGCAAGCCCGGCTTTTTGCCGCTTGGCCCTGTCGCCCGCGCGCCGGACACGGTATGACGTGCGAACCGAAAGGAGTTCCAATGTCCGACGAATTCTACCGCATGAAGCGCCTGCCCCCTTATGTCATCGCCGAGGTCAATGCGATGCGGGCAGCGGCGCGCGCGGCAGGGGAGGACATTATCGATCTCGGCATGGGCAATCCCGATCTGCCCCCGCCGGCGCATGTCATCGAGAAATTGTGCGAGGTCGCGCAAAAGCCCTCCGCCCACGGCTATTCGCAGTCGAAGGGGATTCCGGGGCTGCGCCGCGCCCAGGCCAATTATTACGCCCGTCGCTTCGGGGTCGATGTCGATCCCGAAACCGAGGTGGTGGTGACGATGGGATCGAAGGAGGGGCTCGCCAGCCTCGCCACCGCGATCACCGCGCCGGGCGATGTCGTGCTCGCGCCGAATCCCTCCTATCCGATCCACACCTTCGGCTTCATCATCGCAGGCGCGACGATCCGCGCGGTGCCGACCACCCCCGACGAACATTATTTCGAAAGCCTCGAACGCGCGATGGCCTATACCGTCCCGCGCCCCTCGGTGCTGGTGGTCAATTATCCGTCGAACCCGACCGCCGAGACGGTCGATCTCGCTTTCTACGAGCGGCTGGTGGCGTGGGCGCGCGAGAACAAGGTGTGGATCCTCTCCGACCTTGCCTATTCGGAGCTCTATTACGACGGCAATCCGACCCCCTCGATCCTCCAGGTCAAGGGCGCCAAGGACGTCGCGATCGAATTCACCTCGCTCAGCAAGACCTATTCGATGGCGGGCTGGCGGATCGGCTTCGCGGTCGGCAACAAGCAGCTGATCGCGGCGATGACGCGGGTGAAATCCTATCTCGATTACGGCGCCTTCACCCCGATCCAGGCGGCGGCCTGCGCCGCGCTCAACGGGCCGCAGGATATCGTCGAGAAGAACCGCCAACTCTATCACAAGCGCCGCGACGTGATGGTCGAAAGCTTCGCGCGCGCCGGGTGGGAGATCCCGAGCCCGCGCGCCTCGATGTTCGCCTGGGCGCCGCTGCCGCCGGCGCTGGCGCACCTAGGTAGCCTTGAGTTCTCCAAACAATTGCTGACTCACGCCCAGGTCGCGGTTGCGCCAGGGGTCGGCTACGGCGAGAACGGCGAGGGTTATGTGCGCATCGCGATGGTCGAGAACGAGCAACGGCTCCGCCAGGCGGCACGCAACGTGAAACGCTATCTGCAATCGATGGGCGTCAACACCCCCGCGCGCACCGCCGGGTGACGGTGGGCGGCGCAGGCGATCATGCGCGCGCGGTCCGCCACGGATAGGCTGACCGCGGGGCATATGTGATCGTCTATAATCCGTTCTATTCGCTTGCCGGCGTGCTGGTCGGCCTGCTCGTCGGGCTGACCGGCGTCGGCGGCGGATCGCTGATGACGCCGTTGCTCGTGCTGGTGTTCGGTTTCCACCCGGTGACCGCGGTGGGGACCGACCTGCTCTATGCCTCCGCGACCAAGACGGTGGGGACGGCGGTCCATGGCTGGCGCGGGACGGTCGACTGGCGGGTGGTGCGCCGGCTCGCGACCGGCAGCGTGCCGACGACGATCGCGACCCTTGTCGCGCTGAGCTACGCCACGCACCGCTCGGCCGACACCGGGCATCTCGTCGCGACGATCCTCGGCAGCGCGCTGCTGCTCACCGCGGTGGCGATCCTATTCCGCGCGCGGATCGTCGACAAGCTCGCGCCGCGCTTCGGCCGGTTCGACGAAGGGCGGATCGCGTGGCTGACCGTGCTGCTCGGCGCGATCCTTGGCACGCTCGTCTCGCTCACCTCGGTGGGGGCGGGGGCATTGGGGATGACCGCGCTGCTCGTGCTCTACCCGCGGCTCGAGGTGAAAAGGCTGGTCGGGTCGGATATCGCGCATGCCGTGCCGCTCACGCTGATCGCGGGGCTGGGGCACCTTTCGCTCGGCGCGGTCGATCTGTCGCTGCTGGTGTCGCTGCTCGCGGGATCGGTGCCGGGGATCGTGATCGGCAGCCTCGTCGCGACCCGCGTCCCCGATCGCGTGCTGGTGCCGATCCTCGCGGTGACGCTGGCGCTGGTCGGCGCGAAATTGGTGTTCGGTTGACGCGCGCGCCGCGTCGCCGCATCGGTGCGGCATGACACGCCCCGGCTTCGCTTTTTCCACCCGCTTCAAAGTCCGTTACGCCGAGATCGACGGGCAGCGCGTGGTGTTTAACTCGCGCTATCTCGAATATGCCGATGTCGCCGAGACCGAATATTGGCAATGGACCGGGATCGGCGAGGTGCTCGGCAAGGCGTGGCTGGAGACCGAATTCCACGTCCGCCGCGCGTCGGTCGATTATCTGCGGCCGTTGGTGTGGGGCGATACGATCGAGGCGTCGGTGCGGATCGAGCGGATCGGCTCGACCAGCATCACCAAAAGGATCGACCTCGCCAACCAGCGCGGCGAGCTCTGCACCGAGATCGAGATGGTGACGGTCAACGTCCATCTGCCGACCGGGCGCCCAATTCCGATCGAGGGCGAGGTGCGCCAGTTCCTCGAGGCGCTGATCGCCGCGCAACCCGATCGGGTAGCGTAGCGCTTTTCTCCCCTCCCTTGAGCAAGGGAGGGGGCGGGGGTGGGTTGGCCCGAGGGGGCACCGGCCCGCGCCCCTCATACCCACCCACCCCCAGCCCCTCCCTTCACGAGGGAGGGGAGTAGAAGCGGAGGAGGGGGCTTCTTAGCGCCTCATCCCTCGCGTAGCCCGATCCCGATTGCCGCGCGGGCGGCGTCGGCTTCGTTGCTCACCACCGGATAGGCGCAATAATCGGCGGCATAATAAGCGCTCGGGCGGTGGTTGCCCGACCAGCCGACGCCGCCGAACGGCGCGCCCGACGACGCGCCGTTGGTCGGCTTGTTCCAGTTGACGATCCCCGCGCGCGCGCGCGCCCAGAAGCGGTCGAACAATTGCGGAGTCTGGCTGATCAGCGAGGCGGACAGGCCGTAGCGCGTATCGTTCGCCTCGATGATCGCATCGTCGAAATCGTGGCAGCGGACGATTTGGAGGATCGGGCCGAACAATTCGATATCGGGCTTGTCGCGCGCCTCGGTCATGTCGATCAGCCCCGGGAGCAGGAAGGGACGGTGGGCCGCCGGGCGTTCGAGGTGACGGATCGGGCGCCCGCCCTTCATCAGCAGCGCAAGGAAGCTCTCGCTCAGCTGATCCGCGGTGTCATTGTCGATCACCGGCCCCATGAACGGCGCGGGGGTGGCGAAGGGCTCGTCGACGATCAGCCGCCCTAGCACTTTCTCAAGCTCGGCGAGCAAGGGCTCGTACAATTTCTCGTCGACGATCAGCCGCCGCGCGGCGGTGCAGCGCTGCCCCGCGGTGGTGAAGGCCGATTGCACGACGAGCACCGCGGCCTGCCACAGATCGGGGGTGTCCCACACCACGATCGGGTTGTTGCCGCCCATTTCGAGCGCGAGGATCTTCTCGGGCTTCTCGGCGAAGGCGCGGTTCAAGGCGAGCCCGGTGCGCGCCGAGCCGGTGAACAACAGCCCGTCGATCCCGTCGTGCGCGGCGAGCGCCTTGCCCTGATCGGGGCCGCCGATCACGATGCGGATGCACGCTTCGGGCACCCCCGCCTCGCGCAGGCAATCGACCAGGAACGCGCCGCTCGCCGGGGTCTTTTCCGACGGCTTGAACACCACCGCATTGCCCGCGATCAGCGCCGGGACGATATGCCCGTTGGGCAGGTGCGCGGGGAAATTATACGGCCCCAATACCGCGAGCACGCCGTGCGGCTTGTGGCGCAACGCCATCCGGCTGCCCATCGGCGAATCGAGCCGGCGCTGCGCGGTGCGCTCGGCATAAGCGCTGACCGAGATGTCGACCTTGGCGATCACCGAATCGACCTCGGTGCGCGCTTCCCACAGCGGCTTGCCGGTTTCGCGCGCGATCAAATCGGCAAAGGCATCGGCGCGCGCGCGCACGACATTGGCGAAGCGCCGCATCGTTTCGATGCGATAGGTCAGCGCGCGCGCCGCCCAGGTCGCCCAGCCGCCGCGCGCCGCGGCCACTTCCGCATCGACATCGCTGATCGCGCCGCGCCACAGTTCCGCGCCCGTCGCAGGCTCGAACGAGACGAGTTCACCGGTCATCGATCAGCCATCCCGTCCCCCGAAATGCGCGGCCGCCCCCGGCCGCAATCATCGTGTAGAGACAATCACCTGTCTTCGACAAGCCGCAGCGCGTCCGCCATTTCGCGGATCTGTGCCACCTTGACGTCAAGCGCCGACCAATCATCGTTTTCCGCGATCCGCGCCCATATCGCCTCCACCTCGTCGATCAGCATCGAACACGGCGCCTCGCCGCGCCAATAGGCATGCGTGCGCGGGGCACGCGGTGCATATCGATCCAGCGCGGCGCGCGCCTCGTCCCACGGCGCGCCGTAACCTTCGGGCAGCGGCTGGGCGAAGGCATCGAAGAAGAACCGGTCGATGCCGACGCCGCTCGCGCGCAACCCGCGCTCGATCGCCTGCACCAGGGCGCGGTCGCTCGCCGGGTCGATCGGCTTGCGCCCCAGCCGCCACAGCAAGGCGTCGGTGATTGCCGGCTGGTAACGCTCGCCGAAGCTTTCGAGCAGCGCGATGAGCGGTTCGGATTCGGCCAGCGGGCGCAATGCGGCGGCAAGCTGCATCACGTCCCAGTGGATCGCCTCCGGCTGGCGGCCGAAGGCATAGAGCCCGTTCTGGTCGAAATAAGCGGCGGTGAAGGCAGGGTCCCAGGTCGGCGCGAACCGCCACGGGCCGTAATCGAAGCTTTCGCCGGTGATGTTGATATTGTCCGAATTGAGCACGCCGTGGACGAACCCGGCCGCCATATAGCGCGCGGCCAGCGTCGCGGTGCGGGTGAGGACGAGATCGAGCAGGCGCAGCGGATCGTCGCTATCCTCGCCATAGAGTGCGCGTAAGGAATAGCCGACCAGCCGACGCAACGCCTCGTCCTCGCGCAAATAGGCGAGCCGCTGGAAACTGCCGATGCGGATATGCCCGTGGCTCAGCCGCACCAGCACCGCCGAGCGCGTCGGCGAGGGCTCGTCGTTGCGGTAGAGTTGCTCGCCGGTCTCGATCAGCGAGAAGCTGCGCGAGGTGGGGACGCCGAGTGCCTCGACCATCTCGCTCGCGAGGATTTCGCGCACCCCGCCCTTGAGCGTCAGCCGGCCGTCGCCGAAGCGGCTCCACGGCGTCTGCCCCGAGCCCTTGGTGCCGAGGTCCATCAGCCGCCCGTCGCGGTTGCGTAGCTGCGCGAAGGTGAAGCCGCGTCCGTCGCCGATCTCGGGGTTGTACACGCGGAACTGATGGCCGTGATAACGCAGCGCAAGCGGCCCGGGCAATGTGCCCGGCAGCGGCGCGAACCGGCCGAAATGCGCGATCCACTCCTCGTCGGTCAGCGCGTCCAGCCCCACTTCGCGCGCGGCGCGGTCGTTGCGGAAACGCAGCCGGGTTTCGCGGAACGGTGCGGCCTCGACCGGATCGTAAAAGGCGTCGCCCAGCGAAAGGATCGTCTGTTCGGGGCGGTAAGCTTGCGGGTCGAGGGGCATCCGGCGATATGGGGGCTGCGACAGCAAAGGTTCAAGCATGGCCGCCTATCAGGATTTGTTTTGGTGGTCGCGGGACGGCCTGAGGCTCCACGCCCGCGATTATCCGGGCGACGCGGGGGTTTTGCCGGTGCTGTGCCTCCCCGGGCTGACCCGCAACGCGCGCGATTATGCCGGGGTGGCGGCGCGGCTCGCGGGGCCGCGGCGGGTGATCGCGGTTGATTTCCGCGGGCGCGGCGAAAGCGCTTATGCCAAGGATCCGATGAGCTATTCGCCGCTCGTCTATGCGCAGGATATCGCGGCCTTGCTCGAGGCCGCGGGGATCACGCGGTTCGTGTCGATCGGCACTTCGCTCGGCGGGATCGTGACGATGCTGCTCGCCGGGATGCTGCCAGGGCGGATCGCGGGGGCACTGCTCAACGATGTCGGGCCGGAGATCGAGCCGGCGGGGCTGGCGCGGATCCGCAGCTATGTCGGCAAGCCGAGTGTCTTCCCGACCTGGATGCACGCCGCGCGCGCGGTCGCGGAAAGCAATGCCGACGTCTATCCCGATTGGGGCGTCGAGCAATGGCTGGCGATGGCCAAGCGGCTCTATCGCCTCAACAGCGCGGGGCGGATCGTGCTCGATTACGATCTCAAGATCGCCGAGCCGTTCCGCGTTCCGGGGGCGGAGGCGGGGCCGGACATGTGGCGCGCGCTCGCCGGGCTGAACGACGTGCCGGTGCTGATCGTGCGGGGCGGGCGCTCCGACATCCTCTCGGCGGCGACGGCGGAACGGATGGCGGCGAGCCTGCCCGATGCCGAGCTCGTCACCCTGCCGGGAATCGGCCACGCCCCGACGCTCGACGAGCCGGGGGTGCAGGGCGCGATCGACCGGCTGCTGGTGCGCGCCGCGCGGGAACCTGCCGCCGCCTGAGGCGATTGTCATATTGCGCTCGACGGGGGGATCACCTCGCCCGAACGGTTGTAGTCGTGCGCATGATGACCTGATCCCGGAGCCGCGATGACCTTTCCGCTCGATCATCTGATCTTCACCCCGCACGACGTCGATCTCGCGCGATCGCCGCTCGCCGGGCGGATCGACGCCGAGACGATCGTGCTCGGGGCGTTCAATCCCGGGATGACCCGGCTGGCGAACGGCAACCTGCTGCTGATGGTCCGCGTGGCGGAGGCGCTCAAGGAGCCGATCGTCGAGGGGTATGTCCGCGCCGTCCGCTGGGATGCGGGAAGCTGCGTGCTCGATCCCTGGCCGCTGGCGCTGGTCGACACCGCCGATCCGCGAAAGTTCATGATGCGCGGCGGCGGGTGGCGGGTGATGGCGCTCACCTCGCTGTCGTGGCTGCTCCCGGTCGAGCTCGATCCCGAGGGGCGGCGGGTCGAGGCGGTCCATTACGACCGCGCGATCGTTCCCGCCGCGAGCTGGCAATGCTATGGGGTGGAGGATGCGCGGATCAGCCGGGTCGGCGATCGCTTCCTGATGACCACCTGTTCGGTCAGCCCGGAGCGGCATTCGACCACGCTCTACACCAGCGACGATGCCGTGGACTGGACGCTGGAGGGGATCGTCCTCGATCACCAGAACAAGGACATGCTGATCTTCGAAGGGCTGATCGACGGCAAATATTGGGCGCAGACGCGGCCGCTGGGCGACCTCTATTTCGCTTACCCGCCCGATAGCGAATGGCGCGCCGGGCCGTCGATCAACCTCGCCAGCTCGCCCGATGCGCTGCATTGGAAGCCGAGCGAACATCCCGGCATCCGCCCGCATTCGGCGACGATCGCCACCGCGCGGATGGGCGGCGGCTCCCCCCCGATCGCGACCGATAAGGGGTGGCTCACCTTGTGGCACGGGGTGGAGCCGCACGGCGTGGTCGGCATCTATCGCACTTATTGGACGATCCTTGCCCGCGATGCGCCGTGGCGGACGGTGGCGTTCGGCGAGACCCCGTTGATCGAACCGGCGCCGGCGCTCACCGAGCCGCTGCGCGACCTGATGTATCTCGACAGCGTGGTGTTCACCACGGGGATCGCCGACGGCGGCGATTACTGGATCGTCGCAAGCGGCGAGGCCGATCTCGCGTGCCGGATTACGCATGTGCCCAAGCGTTTGATCGGGTGACGGAACCGCGCCTGATCGGCTAGGGCGGAAGCATGGCGCAGCCGATCCGCATCCTCCACCTCCATTCGACCTTCGACCTCGGCGGCAAGGAAGCGCGCGCGGTGCGGCTGATGAATGCGTTCGGCGATCGCGCGCGGCATGTCATCGTCTCGTCGATGGAAGGGCATTACGGCGCGCGCGAGCGGATCGAGAAGGGCATCCGCTACGAGATCGCGCAGGATCCGCCGCCGCTCGCCGGGCGGCCGTCGGTGCGCCGCTACGAGGCGATCGCGCGCTATATGCGCGGGTTCGATCTGGTGCTGAGCTATAATTGGGGCGCGATCGACGGCGCCATGGCGCGGCGCGTGTTCGCCAAGGGCGCGCCGCCGCTGGTCCATCACGAAGACGGCTTCAACGAAGACGAAGCGGCCGGGCTGAAGCGCGAGCGCAACGTCTATCGCCGCGTCGCGCTCGGTGCGGCGCATGCGCTGGCGGTGCCCTCGATGACGCTCGAACGGATCGCGCTCGACACCTGGAAGCAGCCGCGCGGCAAGGTGCATCGCATCGCCAACGGCATCGCGACGATGGCCTATGCGCGCGATCCCGAGCCCAAGGTGCTCCCCGGCTTCGTCCGCAAGCCCAAGGAAGTGGTGATCGGCACCGTTGCCGGCCTGCGCGCGGTGAAGGATCTGCCGGCGCTGGTCCGCGCGGTCGGCGGGCTGGCGGGCAAATACCGTCTCGTCATCGTCGGCGAGGGGCCGGAGCGCGCCGCGATCGAGCGCGCCGCGATGGCAATGGGGATCGACGATCGCGTGGTGCTGACCGGGTTCGTCGATCGGCCGTATCGCTATATGCGGCATTTCGACCTGCTCGCGCTGTCGTCTCGGTCAGAGCAATTCCCGATCTCGGTGGTGGAGGCGATGGCCGCCGGCCTGCCGATCGTCGCCCCGCCGGTGGGGGACGTGCCGCAGATGGTGGCGGCGGAGAATCTGCCCTTCATCACCGAGCTTCCTGGCGAGGTGCGGCTGCGCGACGCGATCCAGCCGTTGCTCGCCGATGCCGGGCTGCGCGCCAGCGTCGGCGCCGCCAATCGGGCGAAGGCGCGCGCGGAATATGACGAAGGGGTGATGATCGCGCGTTACGCCGCACTCTACGAGGCGGCGTTGGGGCGGCCGGGCGTACTGGGCGGTTAGCCGATCGCATCGCGCCGCGGGGCGATGATGTGCTATGAGCGGCCGGTGGTGCTAGGCTGCTGGACACGATCAATTTACTCGCATCCCGCGGCCCTTGCGCTATAGCGGGCCAAATTATGTCCGAAGGATGACCAACTACGTGTTCAAGGGTCTGAAGCCGATCGTCTACAACGGCCGCGAGGTGTGGCCGCTCGTCGAGGGTGGGAAGGGCGTGGCGGCGACCAATCATGCGTCCGCCGGCGCCTGGGCCGCCGCGGGGGGGATCGGCACGGTGTCGGCGGTCAATGCGGACAGCTACGACCCGGAAGGCCGCATCGTCCCGCAGGTCTATAAGGCGCTCACCCGGCGCGAGCGCCACGAAGAGCTGATCGCTTATGCGGTCGAGGGCGCGGTGCAGCAGGTCAAGCGCGCGTTCGACATCGCCGGGGGCAAGGGCGCGATCAACATCAACGTGCTGTGGGAAATGGGCGGCGCGCAGCGCGTGCTCAACGGCGTGCTCGAGCGGACCCGCGGGATGGTCGCGGGCGTCACCTGCGGCGCGGGGATGCCGTACAAGCTCTCCGAGATCGCGGCGTCGTACAATGTCCACTACCTCCCGATCGTCTCCTCGGCGCGCGCCTTTCGCGCCTTGTGGAAGCGCGCTTATTCGAAGGTCGCGCATCTGCTCGGCGCGGTGGTCTATGAGGATCCGTGGCTCGCGGGCGGGCACAACGGCCTGTCCAACGCCGAAGACCCGCTGAAGCCCGAGGATCCCTATCCCCGCGTCAAGGCGCTGCGCGAGACGATGCGCGAGGGCGGCATCCCGGATTCGACCCCGATCGTGATGGCCGGCGGCGTGTGGTATCTGCGCGACTGGAACGACTGGATCGACAATCCCGAACTGGGGCAGATCGCCTTCCAATATGGCACCCGCCCGCTGCTGACGCAGGAAAGCCCGATTCCGCAGGGGTGGAAGGAACGGCTGATGACGATCGAGGAGGGCGATGTCCTCCTTCACCGTTTTTCGCCGACCGGTTTCTATTCGTCGGCGGTGCGCAACCCGTTCCTGCGCAATCTAGAGGCGCGCTCGGATCGCCAGATCGCTTTCTCGACGCAGGAAGCCGGGGACCATGTGTTCCAGCTCGACGTGGGCGTGAAGGGCAAGAATTTCTGGGTGACGCGCAACGACCTGCTGCGCGCGCGCGCCTGGTATGGCGAGGGCTTCACCGACGCGCTCAAGACCCCCGACAATACGCTGGTGTTCGTCACCCCGGCCGAGAAGATCGAGATCCGCAAGGATCAGGCCGATTGCATGGGCTGCCTCAGCCAGTGCCTGTTCTCGAGCTGGGCGGATACCGAGACCAATTCGACCGGCCGGCTCGCCGATCCGCGCAGCTTCTGCATCCAGAAGACGCTGCAGGAGATTGCGCACGGCGGCGATACCGAGCAGAATCTGATGTTCGCCGGGCATGCCGCGTTCAACTTCAAGCGCGATCCCTTCTATTCGAACGGCTTCGTGCCGACGGTGAAGCAGCTCGTCGACCGCATCCTGACCGGCGACTGAGCGCTTTTCTCCCCTCCCTTGAGCGAGGGAGGGGAGCAAGATATGCGACGGGCGGAGGCATAGATCTCCGCCGCGCAACATTGCTGACACGCGGCTGACACGGTGGGGGGCTATCAAGCCCTCGTACCGGAAAGGAGCCCCGTGCGATGCGTACCGATCGCGATCTGGCCTATCACGCCCGCCGCGCCCATGACGAAGCGATCCAGGCGATCCGCTCGCTGAGCAACAGCGCCTCGGTCCGGCATGAGGAATTGTGCCGGCTGCACTGCCACCGCGTGCTCGAGGGGCTGCGCGACAATGAGGTGCGCGAGGCGGCCTGATAAGCCACCCGTTCGCCCTGAGCTTGTGAGGGCACCCATGAAAGTAATACTTTCATGGGACCCGCCGGAGGGCTGCACTTCTTCTTCGGAAGAAAAGGACAGGGCTTCGACAAGCTCAGCCCGAACGGGGAGTGGGAATCCTGCCTTAACGAAGCGGTGGTTAAGCCCAGCCCTCCAGCACCTGATCGGGCGGCCGGTGGCCGTCGGACCACATGCGGATATTGGCGATCACCTTCTCGCCGGTGGCGATGCGCCCCTCATAGGTCGCCGATCCCATATGCGGGATCATCACCACATTGGGCAGCGCGAGGAGCCGCGGGTCGATCTCCGGCTCGTGGCGCCATACGTCGAGCCCGGCGCCGGCGAGCCGGCCCTGTTCGAGCGCGGCGACCATCGCATCCTCGTCGACGATCCCGCCGCGGCTCGAATTGATCAGGAAGACATGCGGGCGCAGCAAGGCGATGCGGCGCGCGTCGATCAGGTCGCGGCTGTCGTCGTTGAGCGGGGTGTGGATCGTCAGGATGTCGATCGCGCCGAGCATCTCGTCGAGATTGGGATGCCATTGCGCGCCGAATTCGGCCTCGACCACCTTCGGCAGCCGGTGGCGGTTGTGATAGTGGATCGCGAGCCCGAACGCGCGCGCGCGCCGCGCGACCGCCTGCCCGATCCGCCCCATGCCGATGATGCCCAAAGCCTTGCCGCCGATGCGATGGCCGAGCATCCCGCCGGGGCTCCACCCGGTCCACTGCCCCGAGCGCACGAGTTTCTCGCCCTCGGCCAGCCGGCGCGGGACGGAGAGGATCAGCGCCATCGTCATGTCGGCGGTATCCTCGGTCAGCACGCCCGGCGTGTTGGTGACGATGATACCGCGCGCGCGCGCCGCCTTCAGATCGATATGGTTCACCCCCGCGCCGAAATTGGCGATCAGTTTCAGCCGTTCGCCCGCGCCGGCGATCAGCTCGGCATCGATCGAGTCGGTCACGGTGGGGACGAGCACATCGCAATTGGCCATCGCCTCGGCGAGCTCGGCGCGGGTCATCGCGCGGTCGGTGCGGTTGTTGCGGGTATCGAACAACGCCTCCAGCCGATCCATCACCTCGTCCGGCAGCTCGCGGGTGACGATCACCCTGGGATTGGCGCAGCGTCGCGTATCAACCATGAAAAGGGCTTGGCGAACGGCTCGGCTGGCGTCAACGGTCGTTTGACGCGCGACACCTTCCGATCGCGCCGGCAATTGAGGGTTGAGATGCGGGCAGCATCGAAATGGATGATGGTAGCGATCGCCGGCGGCGTGATCGCCAGCGACGCGTTCGCCGCCGATCCGCCGCCACGCAAGGATCCGTATTTCGCGTCGATCGCGCCGGCGCGCGCGCGGATGCGCAGCGGGCCGGGGCGCAATTATCCCGCGACCTGGCTCTATGTCCGCGCCGATCTGCCGGTGCGGGTGGTCGATACGTTCAAGGAGTGGCGCAAGGTGGAGGATCCGGCCGGGGTGCAGGGCTGGATGCAGGGCAATATGATCAGCCAGCGCCGCACCGCGATCATCCAGGGCACGATCGCCGAGCTGCGCGAAAAGCCCGCGGCCGACGCCAAGATCGTATGGCGCGCCGAGCCGGGGGTGGTCGGGCGGCTGAGCCAGTGCGGCGGCGGCTGGTGCCGCTTCGACGTCCACGGGCAGGCGGGCTATGTCGAGATGTCGCGCTTGTGGGGCGTTGCCGCCGGGGAGGTATTGCCATGACGTTCGCGCTCGACGGATTCGATCTTGACGGCTTCGTCCGCGCGACGCTGGCCGAGGATCTCGGCGACAAGGGCGATGTCACCTCCGCCGCGGTGATCCCGGCCGAGGCGCGGTTCCGCGCGGTGATGGATACGCGCGACGCGATCACCGTCGCCGGGCTGGAGATTGCCGCCGCTTTCTTCCGCGCGCTCGACGCCGATGTGTCGATCGAATTGCTGGTCGAGGACGGCGCGACCGTCCCGCGCGGCACCGATCTGATGCGGCTGGAGGGGAGCGCGCGCGCGATGCTCACCGCCGAGCGCTCGGCGCTCAACACCGTGCAGCATCTGTCGGGGATCGCGACGCTGACCCGCGCCTATGTCGATCGCATCCGCGGCACCGGCGCGACCCTGCTCGATACGCGCAAGACGGTTCCCGGCCTCCGCCGGCTGGAGAAATACGCCACCCGCATGGGCGGGGCGAAGAACCACCGCATGGGCTTGTGGGATGCGGCGATGATCAAGGACAATCACGTCGCGGTCGCCGGCGGAGTGGCGGAGGCCGCGGCGCGCGCCAAGGCGGCGGGGATCGCCGAGATCATCGTCGAGGTCGACCGCATCGACCAGATCGAGCCCGCGCTCGCCGCCGGGGCGACCTGGCTGCTGCTCGACAATTTCGTGCCGGCCAACCTGCGCGGCGCGGTGACATTGATCGGCGGCCGGGTGCCGACCGAGGCGTCGGGCGGGGTGACCTTGGAGACGATCCGCGCGATCGCCGAAACCGGGGTGACCTATGTCAGCGTCGGGCGGATTACCCAATCGGCGCCCGCGGCGGACATCGGGCTGGATTTCGCGCCGGCCTGAGGGCGCGCGTCCATCTTCTTTCTTCTCCCCTCCCCCACCAGGGAGGGGAGCAAGAAGGGAGCGGAAAGGCGCCCCCGACCGCATTTTCCAACCACGCTCCGCGACCGCCTTGCACGGCGGGGTCGCGGCACTAACCTGTCGGCGGGCGACAAGGGGAACGAATCATGCAACGGCCATCGTCGATCGTCAGGTACGAACAATTGTACCTCGGCTCCTTCATCCTCGGGCTCGTCGCCTCGGCGCTGTCGTGGCAGGGGCGCGCGGCGCAGCTCGGCGCCAATCCGGCGCTGGGCAATCTGCAATGGATCATGCCGGCGGCGCTGGTGGTCGGGATCGTGATCAGCGTCACCCTGTGGTATTTCACCGCGCGCAACCCCAGCATCGCCGCGAAATGGGTGGTGACGGTGTTCGCCGCGCTCTCGCTGCTCGGCGTCGCGCGCAACCTCTATGCGCTGGCGAGCGGCACCGTGCCGCTGTTCGCCACATTGCTCGCGGTGCTTGTGTCGCTGCTTTACGTCGCGGCGGCAGTGATGCTGTTCAAACCGGACGCGAAACTATGGTTCGGCGAGGAGCCGACCAACGGAGATATTGCTTGATCGACCGTTTTGTCCTTGCCGCCGCGACGGTCGCGGCGCTGCCCGGCGTCGCCGCGGCGCAGGCCTATCATTGCGCCGTCCCGCGCGATCTCGCCGCGCCGCATCCCGATCTGCCTAACGAGCGCGAGCCGCAGCGGCTGCTGCCGATCGGCGGTTATACGCTGGCGATCAGCTGGTCGCCGCAATATTGCCGCACCCGGATGCACGATCCGGCGGCGCGGATGCAATGCGGCAAGAACCGCTTCGGCTTCGTGCTCCACGGTCTGTGGCCGGACGGCGAGGGGAAGGACTGGCCGCAATATTGCACCGCGACCGATCTCGTGCCCCCCAAGGTGATCGCCGCCAATCTGTGCGCGACCCCCTCGGTGCAATTGCTCCAGCACGAATGGGCCAAGCACGGCACCTGCATGAAGGGCGAGACCCCGGCGACCTTCTTCCGCCGCTCGACCGCGATGTACGGCAAGTTGCGCTATCCCGATATGAACGCGCTGTCGCGCCGCCCGCTCACCGCCGGCCAGTTCGCCGCCGCGCTGTCGCGCGCCAATCCGGGGATGCGCGCCGATATGATGCGGATCACCGCCAATCGCGAAGGCTGGCTCGACGAGGTGTGGCTGTGCACCGACAAGAGCTTCAACTACACGACCTGCCCCGCGCATCAGGGCGGGCTGGCGCCCGACGCGCGGCTGAAGATCTGGCGCGGGCCACGGTAAACCCTCCGTCATTCCCGCGAAGGCGGCAATCCATTCTCGCTGTCGGTGCGCTTCTATCGCATAGCCCAGCGTTAATGGATTCCCGCCGCCGCGGGGATGACGATTAAGGCGGGTTCAGAGTCCCATCCGCAACGTCACCCGGATATCGCGCCCGGCGAGCGGGGCGAAATCCTTGAGCACGCTTGCCGCGCGCCGCGCGTTGACGTCGAAGATATTGTTCGCCGCGATCATGATGCTGGTCTTCTCGTTGCCGGCGAACGGCCGGAACGAGAAGGACGCGTTGACCATCGTATAAGGCGCCGTCTCGGTCTCGAACGCGGCGATGCGCGTCTGGCGGAAGACATGTTCCAGCTCGACCCGCGCGCTGGTGCGGTCGCCCTGCGCCTCGACCCCGCCGAGCACGCGCAGCGGCGGGATGCGCGGCACCGGGCTCAGGTCCACCACCGACGCGCGGACATAATCGGCGAGGATGTCGGCGTTGATCGCATGTCCGCCGATCCGCGCCAGCCGCTTGGAGACGTCGATCTCGAAGCCATAATAGCGCGCCTTGGCCTGCTGATATTGGAAGCAGGGGAATTCCACCTCGCGTCCGGACGGCGCGGCGGCGGCGGCGCAGACCGATTGCGCGGTCTGGTTCTCGTAGATGTAATCGTCGAACCAATTGTAATAGGCCGAGGCATCGAGGCTGAAGCCGTCGCTATGCGCGTGGAGCGTCGCCTCCAGCCCCCAGCTTTTCTCGGTACGGAAATCGGGGTTGCCGAGCTCATAGGCCTGCGTCCCGGCGTGGGCGCCGTTGGCGAACAATTCCTCGGCCGACGGCGCGCGCTCGGTGCGCGAGGCGTTGAGCCCGATGCGCACCCCGTCGGCGATGCCGTAAGACGCGCCGAGCGAGCCCGAGAAGGTGTCGAACCGGCGTTTGCCGTTGAAATAGCGCAGATCGTCCGCCGGGTTGAGCGCGGCGAGATTGGTATGCTCGTAGCGGACCCCGCCCTCGGCCTTGAACGCGCCATTCTCATATTGCTGGAGCGTGAAGAGCCCGACCTGTTCGGTATTGTTGCGCGGCAGGAAGGCTTCCTCGCCGACGACGTTGAACTGGCGGTTGAAATATTGCGCGCCGCTTGCGCCGCTCCAGCCGCCGCGATTGGCCTGGACGAATTCGAGGCGCCCTTCGAGGCCCTTGTTGTAGAAGCGCGTGCCGATCTCGCCGCTCGGTTCGAGTTCGAAATGGCGGTAATTGGCATAAGCCGCGCGCGCGCGGATGCGATCGAGGAAGCCGCCCCCGGTCTGCACCTCGCCGCGCAGATCGAAGCGGTTCTGGACGACCGAGAGCCGCGGCGCCTCCTGCTCCTGCCCGGGCTCGGTGGCATAGCGGATCGGCACGCCATAGAGGCTGTCGTAATGGCTGTACGACATGCCGAGCGACCCGGTGTCGGTGATCAGCGCCGCGCCGAGCCCGGCGGTCCAGGTCTTCGCCGCGGTGTTGGGCAGCCGGCCCTTGAGGCGCGCGGAGGCGGCGAAGTCGATCTCATCGTCGGGCGCCGCCTGCGCCGCGGCCAAAGCGGCGGCGCGCGCGCTGCGCGACAGCACATAGCCGCCGATACGGAGGTCGTCGGCCTTGAGATACGAGCCGTCGGCGTGGAGCACGAGGTTCCTGGTTACCGCGACATCCCCCGCTGCGCCGACCGAGCGCTCGGTCGCCGCGCTGCCGAAGCCGGCGGTGGCGTTGAGGCGATAGCCGTTGCTCGGGACGCTGCGCGGGATGCGCGAATCGATCACATTGACCACGCCGCCCGCCGCCGACGAGCCGTAGAGCAATGCCGCCGGGCCGCGCAGCACCTCGACCCGTTCGGCGAGCAGCGGATCGATCACCACCGCATGATCGACCGAGGTGTTCGACACGTCGACCGAACCGACCCCGTCGGTCAGCACGCGGATACGATCGCCCTGGAAGCCGCGCAGGATCGGCCGCGACGCGCTCGGTCCGAACGAGGTGGCGGAGACGCCGGGAAGCCGCGCGAGCGTCTCGCCGATCGTCGGGCGCAATTCGCGGTCGAGCTTTTCGCCCGAGAGGACGGAAGTGCCTTGCAGCACGTCGGTCTCGCTGCGCGCGACGGGCGCCGTAACGATCACATCGCGCGGCACGGTGTCCTGCGCGACCGGATTATCCTCGGCGACGGCGGGGGTGGCGATCAGTGCGGCAACAACGCCGGCGAGCGGAAGCGACCTATGGGCATATGTTCGGTTCATGAGGACCGGCTAAACGCAATGTTACAACATATCAACATCGCTTCATCGTCGCGAGGGCTCGCTTCGGCGCAGCTCAGCTATTGCGTTCGACCGATTCCAGGATGCGCGCGCCGGCCATGAACACCGCGACGGGGCAAGCGGCGAACAGCAGCCAGCCGCCGTAGCCAGGATATTGCTGCAGATAATGCACCCCGCGCTCTATCGCCCCGGTGCCGAGCGAGAAGATCACGAGGAACGCCTCGAACTTGGTCTTGATGACGAACAGACGGGCGATGCGGGACCACATGCCGGATCAGAAGCAAGCGATATGCCAGCCGCGGAAATCCGCCGATTCTCGCGAGCGGAATATGGTTATCTGTAAGTTAATCCGACACCCAGCCTAAGAAGGCGTCACTTTTAGTTGACGCGGCTGCGGCGTCACCTATATGTGACGCGTGTTCGCGGTTATCCCGACCGCCCGATTCGCCGATTGGATCGAGGGCCTCAAGGATCGCCGTGCGGCGGCGCGGATAGCGATCCGCATCGTTCGTATCGAAGCCGGGAATTTCGGCGACGCCAAATCGGTGGGCGGGAAGGTCAGCGAGCCCCGCATGACCATGGTGCCGGCTATCGCGTCTATTTCACGATCAAGGGGGAGGAGATCATCAACCTGCTTTGCGGCGGCAACAAGAAGAGCCAGCGCCGGGATATCGAGCAGGCGTATCGGATGGCCGAGGAAATCCACCGGGGGACGTGATGGAAGGATCCGAGAGTGACGGCTGAGCTTGGGCTCGCATTCGATGCGGCGAAATATCTGGTCGGCGATGACGAAGCGCAGCGTGAATTGCTTGCCGATGCGCTTGCCAGCGGTGATCGGGCCTATGTCGCGCATGCTCTTGGCACGATCGCCCGCGCGCGGGGCGGCCTCACCAAGCTGGCCGAGGAAACGGGGCTCAAACGGCAGGCGCTGCACCGCGCCTTGAGCAAAGACGGCAACCCAACGCTGGACACCTTACTGAAGGTGCTCACCGCTTTGGGTTTGCGCGCGACGGTCGAGAACAGCGAAGATCACCCGAAAGCGGCCTGAATAGCGCGCTTAAGGCAGCAGCAGCGAAGCGTCACCGTAGGAATAGAAGCGATAGCCGTGCTCGATCGCATGGGCGTAGGCCGCCTGCATCCGATCGAGCCCCATCAGCGCCGAGACTAGCATGAACAGGGTCGAGCGCGGCAAATGGAAGTTGGTGACGAGCCCGTCGATCCCGCGGAAGCGATAGCCGGGGGTGATGAAGATCGCGGTATCGCCCTCGAACGGGTGGACGATGCCGTCCGCATCCGCCGCGCTCTCGATCAGCCGCAGCGAGGTGGTGCCGACCGAAATCACCCGTCCGCCTGCCGCGCGGGTCGCGTTGAGGCGATCGGCGGTGGCGCGGTCGATGCGGCCCCATTCGGCGTGCATCACGTGATCGTCGGTGTCGTCGGCCTTGACCGGCAGGAAGGTGCCCGCGCCGACATGCAGCGTCAGCGTGACATGCCCGACCCCCGCCATCGCCAGCGCGTCGAGCAGGGCCGGGGTGAAATGCAGCGCCGCGGTAGGGGCGGCGACCGCCCCGGCACGCCGCGCGAACATCGTCTGATAATCATCGGCATCGCGCGCGTCGGTCGGGCGTTTGGCGGCGATATAGGGCGGGAGCGGCATGCGGCCGGCGCGCTCGAGCAGCAGCTCGACCGGCTCGTCGCCCGCGAAATCGAGCGCGATGCTGCCGTCCGCGCCGCGATCGCTCGCCACCGCGCTGACCCCGGCGCCGAAATCGATCGTATCGCCGTCGCGGACGCGCTTGGCGTTGCGGACGAAGGCGCGCCAGCGGCGCGGGCCTTCGCGCTTGTGGAGCGTCGCGCCGACACGTGCGGCGCCGCGCATCCCCTCGAGTTGTGCCGGGATCACGCGGGTATCGTTGAAGACGAGCAGGTCGCCGGCGCGCAACTCGCCCGGCAGATCGCTGACGATCCGGTCGGCGAGCGTGTCGCCGCGCACCACCAGCATCCGCGCCGAATCGCGCGGCGCGGCGGGGCGCAGCGCGATCCGCTCGGGCGGCAGCGTGAAATCGAACAGATCGACGTTCATCGGGGTCGGGCTTCGTCTTTAGCGCAACGTGCGCGAAGTAAATCCGTTCGCCCTGCGCTTGTCGAAGCGCGGCCCCACCTCACGAGCGACGGGACGCGCTTCGACAAGCGCAGGGCGAACGGGAATGGCGGATCCGGTTCGTCTTACGGCTTCTTCTTCGGCGCCGGCTTTGCGGCCGGCGTGGGCGCGGGCTTCGCCCCCGGCAGCGAGACCGGGCCGAGCACCGCGGCCGGATTGACGGCGGGCGGCGGCGCGGCCTGATAAGGCGGGGGGTTGTCGCTCGCGATATAGGCGTGGAGGATGCGCGTCGGGTTGGCGGGCGGCTCGCCGCGCTCGATCGCGTCGACATATTGCATCCCGTCGAGCACCCGGCCGAACACGGTATATTTGTGATCGAGCGCCAGCTTGGGCTGGAGCACGATGTAGAATTGGCTGTTGGCGCTGTCGTCGGCCTGCGCGCGCGCCGCGGCGACCGCGCCGCGGACGTGTGGCAGATAATTGAACTCGGCCTTCACGTCGGGAAGCGTCGAGCCGCCGGTGCCGTCGCCCTTGGGGTCGCCGCCCTGCGCCATGAAGCCGTCGATCACCCGATGGAAGGTGAGGCCGTCATAGAAATGCTGGCGGGTCAGCGTCTTGATCCGCTCGACCATCAGCGGCGCGGCGTCGGGGCGCAGCAGGATCGTCACCCGCCCGCCGTCCGACAGATCGAGCAGCCATTGGTTGGTCGTATCGGTGATCGCCGGCGGCGCGGCGCGCGTCGCGGTCTCGGTGGTCAGCACCACCGTGTTCTTCTTTTCCTTCTTGGCGAAGGCCGGCGGTGCAATCAGCACGCCAAGGATCGCCACTACACCCAAGAAACGCATCAATCCGACTTTCCCGCTCGATTCCATCGCGCCAGCGCCCCGGAACGCTGCTCCGCAGCTAAAGCATAGCGACGCTTGCGCCAATCTGAACCTTCAAACCCCGCTGCCGCGCCGGCCGAGCACCTGGACCCGCGCCGTCACTTCCTCGCGCACCGCGGGGGTGACGAACTTGCCGATCTCCCCGCCGAAGATCGCGATCTCCTTCACCAGCCGCGAGGCGATCGGCTGGAGCGCGACATCGGCCATCAGGAAGACCGTCTCGATCCGGTCGTTGAGCTGCTGGTTCATCCCCGCCATCTGATATTCGTATTCGAAGTCGGCAACGGCGCGCAGCCCGCGCACGATCACCCCGGCGCCTTCGCGCTCGGCGAAATCCATCAGCAGCGAATCGAAACTGACCACGCGGATATCGGCCTCGATCGCCGCCACCTCGCGCTCGACGATCGCCATCCGCTCGGGCAGCGAGAACATCGGCGATTTGGAGGGGTTGGTCGTCACCCCCACCACCAGCCGGTCGACCAGCTTCGCGCCGCGCCGGATGATGTCCATATGCCCAAGCGTGATCGGGTCGAACGTGCCGGGATAGACGCCGATGCGGATGCTCATGGGTTTATCGATCCCTTTCCAGCACGAAACGCGCGATATCGCGTAGCAGGTCGGCCTCGCGGCCGTAATGGCGCAAATGCGCGATCGCCTGATCGATCAGCAGCCGCGAGCGTTTGCGCGCCGGTTCGATGCCGAGCAGCGAGACGAAGGTTTCCTTCCCCGCGTCGGCATCCTTGCGCAGCTTCTTGCCCGCCGCCGCCTCGTCGCCCTCGACATCGAGCAGGTCGTCGACGATCTGGAAGGCGAGCCCGATGTCGCGTGCATAGCCGCGCAGCCCAGTGCGCCCTTCCGGCGCGACGCGGCCGAGGATCGCGCCCGCCTCGACCGAGGTGGCGATCAGCGCGCCGGTCTTGAGCGCCTGGAGCCGCCCGACCATCGCAAGATCGAAGCCCGCGCGCGCCGCGCCGAGGTCCATCGCCTGCCCGCCGCACATCCCCGCCGGGCCGGCGGCGCGCGCGAGATCGAGCGTCAGTTCGGCGCGGACGAACGGATCGGGGTGAGTCGCCGGATCGGCGAGAATCTCGAAGGCGAGCGCCTGCAGGCTGTCCCCGGCGAGGATCGCGGTCGCTTCGTCGAACGCCTTGTGGACGGTCGGCTTGCCGCGGCGCATGTCGTCGTCGTCCATCGCGGGCAGATCGTCGTGGATCAGCGAATAGACGTGGATCGCCTCGATCGCGGTGCCGACCCGCGCGATGCAATCGCGATCGCAGCCGAAAATCTGCGCGGTGGCGTAGACGAGCAGCGGGCGCAGCCGTTTGCCGCCGCCGATCGCGGCGTGGCGCATCGCGCGATAGAGATCGGCGCGGGGATCGTCCGGGACGGCGAGGAACTGGTCGAAACGCGCGTCGATCTCGGTGGCGATCTCGGCCAGCGCCGCCTGAAGCGCGGGGGAGGCGCTCATCCGGCGTTGAACGGCGTGGTGGTGGCGCGGCCTTCCGCGTCGAGCCGGATCGCCTCGATCCGTGCCTGTGCCGCATCGAGCCGCTCGGCGCAGCGCGCGCGCAGCGCATTGCCGCGCTCATACAGGTCGATCGCCTCGGCGAGCGGGGTTTCGCCGGATTCGAGCTTGTGGACGATCGCTTCGAGCTCGCGCAGCGCGGCCTCGAACGTCATCGAAGCGATTGCATTATCCTCGGGGTTTGACGCCATGCGGGCGCTATGCGGCAGGGGCCGTCAAAGGGCAAGCAGGCTGCGGTTAGCGCCCGCGGTTCCAGTGCAGCAGCAGCGACAGCCCGACCACGCCGAGGTTGATCGTCGCCTGCGCCGCGGGCTGGCTGGTTGCGATCGGCGATTCGCCGGCCAGATTCACCGAGATCAGCGGACGCCGCTCCGCCGCGACGGCCAGCGCAAGCACGATGGCAAGGAAGAAGGCGGCGCGGCGGCGTTGCATCGCAGTATATTACCCGATTCCGGGCGCGCTGGAAAGAGTCAGGCGGCGATCGGCGCGATGGCGTGGCGCACGCGATCGCGCCCGGCCGCCTTGGCGGCGAACAATGCCTGATCGGCATGGCGATAGAGCGTCTTCCAATCGTCCTCGCTGGCGATTGGGCCGTGGCAGGTGCCGAGAGAGACCGTGACCGAAATGTCGAACGGCATCCGCTCGGTGCGGACCCGCGCCAGCACGTCGGCGGCGAGATCATGGCCGCGATCGGGGATCAGCAGCGCGAATTCCTCCCCGCCGAGCCGTGCGACCAACGCATCCGGCGGCGCGGCGGCACGCAGCGCGCGAGCGACGATCCGCAGGACTTCGTCGCCGCCGTCATGCCCGAGCGTGTCGTTGACCAGCTTGAAGTGATCGATATCGGCGAGGACCAGCAGATGCGCCCGATCACGCCCGATCGCACTGCGCAGGAAACCGCGCCGGTTGAGCAGCCCGGTCAGCGGATCGGCGTCGGCGAGCAGCCGCGCGGCGATCTCCTGCTCGCGCGCCTCGTCGCGCTCGGCGGTGATCAGCCGGAAGCGATAGGCAATCGCGAGGCTGGAGAGCGTCGCCTCGATCGTCATCGACAGGATCGTCGAATTGTCGAGCAGGAAGCTCCAGCCGAGCAGGTGGAAATTGCCCGCGGCGCGCATCCCCGCCAGCACGACCGGGGCCGCCCAGGAAATCGTGTAGATCCACAGATAGTTGCTGCGATCGCGCCACGCGCGCCAGAGGATGAACGGCACCAGCGCGATCAGCGCGACGAAGCTCACCGCATAGATGTGGTCGAGCAGGGTGATGCGCCACGGTGCCAGAACGACGAGCGCGGTCGCGGCGACCAGCAGCAATGCGGCGACGATATCCGACGCGCGCGCCAGCCAGCCCTTGAAGACATGCGCGCCGAAGAAGCTGCGCGCAAAGGCCAAAGCGCAGACCGCCGCGATCGACAGCATCGCATAATTGATCCGCAGCCGATCGTTGTTCTCCAGCCCCGGAAACACCCAGGCCATCGCCCCCGACGACGAGAAGGCATAGAGCATCAGCCCCGCGACCATCGCGCAATAAGCGAGCTGGAACCCGTGGCGCAGCGCCCCCCACAAAGCGAGATTGTAGATCAGCAGCGCCAGGCATAGCCCGCCGAACGCGCTGTAGAGCGCGCCGAGCAGCATGTCGGACCGGACGCTCTCGCGGGCGGTGGCGAGGTGCGGCGCGAGGACGATGCCGCGCAGATTGGCCGCGCCGCGGACATGCCACATCAGCCGCGTCACCGGCGCTTCACGGGCCGGCAGCGCACGTTCGAAGATCGCGCCGAGCCGGATCGCGCGGGTCGCGTCATGGCCGTTCATCCGCTGGCTGAGCACGACGCCGTCGCCATAGACGATGTAGAGCGTCGCTTCGTCCTGCCACAGGCTGCCGCTGCGCACCGCCCAGGCGCGGGTCGAGAGTGGCGCGGATCGCACCCAGAAGTCGCCGGCGCCGAACGAGGTTTGCGCGCGGGTGCAATCGTAGCGCCGATCGGCGCGCAGCATCGCCGCCGCGGTGTCGCCGGGTCGGGCAGGCGCGATGCAGATCGGGACATCGCGCCCGACCAGCCCGCTTTGCGCCGCTGTCGGGACGGCCGCCAGAGTCGCGATGAGCGCGAACAACGCCCGAAAGACGATCCTGAACGCTGAACGAGCGGGCATGGACGACGCTCTAGCGGCGAGCGGCCAACAGATCGTTAATGCCGGCGAAAGTTATTTCTTACAAAGGCGTAACGACTTGGTCCGGTGGCGCAGTTCCGCCGTTCGCCCTGAGCTTGTCGAAGGGCTGTGCTTCTTCCGCGGAAGACAGGGCAGGGCTTCGACAAGCTCAGGGCGAACGGGGAGAGGGGGGCCGCAAAAAAACCGGCGGCGCCTCGTGTTCGGAGGCACCGCCGGCAATCATTCATTCGCTCGATCGGTCGGCGGATCAGGCCTTGACCGGCTCCGCCTTGCCGCCCTTCTTGCGCGGCTTTTTCGGCGCGGCGGGGACGATCTCGAACGACAAAGCGCCGTCCTTCAATTTCACCGTCACCTCGCCGCCGTGGACGAGCTTGCCGAACAGCAGTTCCTCGGCCAGCGGCTGCTTGATCTTCTCCTGGATCAGCCGGCTCATCGGCCGCGCGCCGTAGAGCTTGTCATAGCCCTTGTCGGTCAGCCACTGGCGCGCCTCGTCGGCGAGCTTGATGTGGACATCGCGGTCGGCGAGCTGGAGTTCGAGCTGGAGGATGAACTTGTCCACCACCCGCGCGACCACCTCGGGCGGGAGATAGCCGAACGGCACCACCGCATCGAGCCGGTTGCGGAATTCCGGCGTGAACATGCGTTGCACCGCCTGCTCGTCCTCGCCTTCGCGGGTGAGGTTGCCGAAGCCCAGCGTCTCGCGCGCCATGTCGCTCGCCCCGGCATTGGTGGTCATGATCAGGATGACGTTCCTGAAATCGACCGTCTTGCCGTGGTGATCGGTGAGCTTGCCGTTGTCCATCACCTGCAACAGGATGTTGTAAAGATCCGGGTGCGCCTTTTCGATTTCGTCGAGCAGCAGCACGGCATGCGGGTTCTGGTCGACCGCGTCGGTGAGCAGGCCGCCCTGATCATAGCCGACATAGCCCGGGGGGGCGCCGATCAGCCGGCTGACCGAATGCCGCTCCATATATTCCGACATGTCGAAGCGCTGGAGCGGGATGCCGAGGATCGAGGCGAGCTGTTTCGCCACCTCGGTCTTGCCCACGCCGGTCGGGCCGGTGAACAGATAGCAGCCGATCGGCTTTTCGGGATCGCGCAGCCCGGCACGGCTGAGCTTGATCGCCGAGGACAGATTCTCGATCGCCTTATTCTGCCCGAACACCACGCGCTTGAGATCGGTCTCCAGCGTTTCCAGCACCTTCTTGTCGTCGGTGCTGACGGTTTTCGGCGGGATGCGCGCCATCGTCGCGATCACCGCCTCGATTTCCTTCGGGGTGATCGTCTTCTTGCGCTTCGACGGCGGCACCAGCATCTGCATCGCGCCGACCTCGTCGATCACGTCGATCGCCTTGTCGGGCAATTTGCGGTCGTTGATGTAGCGCGCCGACAGCTCGACCGCCGACTTGATCGCATCAGGCGTATATTTCACGCTGTGATGATTCTCGAAGGCGGAGCGCAGCCCGGCGAGGATCTTGATCGTATCCTCGATCGTCGGCTCGTTGACGTCGATCTTCTGGAACCGGCGCAGCAGCGCGCGATCCTTTTCGAAATGGTTGCGGAACTCCTTGTAGGTGGTCGAGCCGATGCAGCGGATCGTCCCGCCCGACAGCGCGGGCTTGAGGAGGTTGGACGCGTCCATCGCCCCGCCGGAGGTGGCCCCGGCGCCGATCACGGTGTGGATCTCGTCGATGAACAGGATCGCGTCGGGAAGCTTCTCAAGCTCGTTGACGACCTGCTTCAGCCGCTCCTCGAAATCGCCGCGATAGCGCGTGCCGGCGAGCAATGCGCCCATATCGAGCGAATAGATCACCGCCGGCTTGAGCACGTCGGGCACGTCGCCCTCAACGATCTTGCGCGCCAGCCCCTCGGCGATCGCGGTCTTGCCGACGCCGGGATCGCCGACATAGAGCGGGTTGTTCTTCGAGCGGCGGCACAGGATCTGCACCGTGCGATCGACCTCCGGCCCGCGGCCGATCAGCGGATCGACCTTGCCGTTCTTCGCCTTCTCGTTGAGATCGACGGTGAACTGCTTGAGCGCGCTTTCGCCCTTCTGCTTGGGCTCGATCTTTTCCTTCTTCTCTTCTTCGGCGCCGCGTGGCGGGGTCGCCTCGGCGGCCGCGGCGCCCTTGCCGACGCCGTGGCTGATGAAGCTCACCGCATCGAGCCGGCTCATGTCCTGCTGTTGGAGGAAATAGACCGCATAGCTCTCGCGCTCCGAGAACAGGGCGACGAGCACATTGGCGCCGGTCACCTCGTCGCGGCCCGAGGACTGGACGTGGAGGATCGCGCGCTGGACGACGCGCTGAAAGCCGCTGGTCGGCGAGGGATCGGTCGCGGCCTCGACCTTGAGCGCGCCGAGCTCGGTATCGAGATAATGCGCGACGGTGGACTTGAGCTCGCCCAGATCGACGCCGCAGGCCGCCATCACCTGGCTGGCGTGCTCATCGTCGATCAGCGCGAGGAGCAGATGCTCCAGCGTCGCATATTCGTGCCGGCGGGAGGATGCGGCCTCGAGCGCTTTGTGCAGCGTGGTTTCGAGGGCGCTGGCAAAGGATGGCATTACGTTACTCCTGACGGGCCGCGACACAATGCGTGGCCCCTTGCCTGATATGTCGGGAGGGTGGGGCCCCGCATCAAGCGCTGGGGCCTTCCGCACCGGAAGCAACGCGCCGACCCGGTGCGCCAGCGCTCATCGCTTGAATAGAGCTTCTGCGCTTGCGCGGTGGTTAACGGCGCCGCTGATCTTGGCCCGGCAGCGCGCGATTTCGCCCTCCAATGCGGTGACGCGTGCTTCCAGTTCCGCCACCGAAAGGCGATCGAGGTCCTCGCGCAGCAGCGCGGTCAGCGGATCGTCGGGCCGGGGGCCGAGGATATCGTCTAGGTCCACGGTGCAAACGTTGACCCCCGAAGGGGCGAAGTCAATAAGGAACCCGAACAGGGGATTGATACAGATGAACGAAATTCCGGCGACGATGATCGCGATCGATCCCGCTGCGCCCGGCGGGCCGGAGGTGCTGGTGCCGGTCGAGCGCGCGGTGCCGCGTCCCGGCGCGGGCGAGGTGCTGATCCGCGTCGCCGCGGCGGGGGTCAACCGGCCCGATGTGGTGCAACGGCTCGGCGCCTATCCGCCGCCGCCGGGGGCGCCGTCGATTCCCGGGCTGGAATTGTCTGGCACGGTGGTCGCGCTGGGCGCGGGGGCGGACGAGGCGCTGCTCGGGCAACGCGTCTGCGCGCTCGTCGCGGGGGGCGGCTATGCCCAATATGCCGTCGCCGATGCCGGCCTGTGCCTGCCGGTGCCCGAGGTGGTGACGCTGGTCGAGGCGGCGGCGATCCCCGAGACGCTGTTCACCGTGTGGACCAATTTGTTTGAGCGCGCCTTTGCGGTGGAGGGCGATACCGTGCTGGTCCACGGCGGGACCAGCGGGATCGGGACGATGGCGATCGCGCTCGCCAATATCTTCGGGCTGGAGATCATCGTCACTGTCGGGTCGGACGAGAAGGTCGCGGCGGCGAAGAAGCTCGGCGCGGATCATGCGATCAACTATCGCCGCGAGGATTTCGTCGAGCGGGTCGGGGAGATCACCGGCGGCAAGGGCGTCGCGGCGGTGCTCGATATGGTCGGGGGCGATTATGTCCCGCGCAACATGAAGTGCCTGGCGGACGACGGCCGCCACGTCTCGATCGCGATCCAGGCCGGGCCGGTCGCGACGATCCCGATCTTCGAGATCATGCGCCGGCGGCTGACGCTGACCGGATCGACGCTGCGCCCGCGCTCCGTCGGATTCAAGGCGCTGGTCGCGGAGGAATTGCGCCGCACCGTCTGGCCTTATGTCGAGGGCGGGCGGCTGCGCCCGGTGATCGACCGCACCTATCCGCTCGCCGACGCGGCCGAGGCGCACCGCCGGATGGAGGCGGGCGATCATGTCGGCAAGATCGTGCTGACGATGGACGCATAAGCGGGACTTTTCACCCGCGCCGCGGCTTTCGTTTGCGCGCGGCGTCGGCGCGCGGCAGGGTCGCGGCATGAGCGGCCTGATCCTTCACGAATATGCCCCGTCGGGCAATTGCTACAAAATCCGCCTCGTTGCGGCGCATCTCGGCATTCCGCTCGAGCGGCGCGGCTATGACATCCTGCGCGGCGAGACGCGGACCCCCCGGCGTTCCTGTCGGAGGTGAGCGCCAACGGGCGTATCCCGGTGTTGCAGGCGGGGGACGATTATCTGCCCGAAAGTGGCGCGGCGTGCGTCTATCTCGCATATGGTTCGGCGCTGATCCCGCACGATCGCTTCGATCATGCCGACATGCTGCGCTGGATGTTCTGGGAGCAATATAATCACGAGCCCAATATCGCGACCTTGCGCTTCTGGCGCGCCTTCATCGGCGAGGCGAATTTGAGCGCAGCGCAGCGCGCCGCGCTCCCCGCCAAGGAAGCGGCCGGGCATGACGCGCTGGCGCTGATGGACGCGCATTTGGCGCGCACCGACTGGTTCGCCGCGGGGCGCTTCACGCTCGCCGATATCGCGCTCTATGCTTATACCCATGTCGCGGGCGAAGGCGGGTTCGATCTGTCGCGCTATCCCGCGGTCGAGGCGTGGCTGGCGCGCGTCGCGGCCTTGCCGCGGCATGTGGCGATGGGCGCGTGAAAGCGGACCGCTCCCCTCCCTGGTGAAGCGAGGGGAGAGGCGTGTCCCTGACTTCAAACCGTCATCGCCGCGAGATACGGGCGTAACACGCGGCGGGCATAGGGGGCCTTGAGGGAGGGCCCCTATGCCGACGACCGTGAAAACGATCGCAACTATCGGTGAGCTCGCCGATTTTACCGACTTCACCAACAGCCGTCCGAACCAGCCCGAGCGCGTGGTGACCGAGCGGCGGCGCTATCGCACGATCTGGATCAGCGACATCCATCTCGGCACGCGCGGCTGCAATGCCGATATGCTGATCGACTTCCTCGATCATGTCGACAGCGAGACGATGTATCTCGTCGGCGACATCATCGATGGCTGGCGGCTCAAGAAGAAATTCTACTGGCCCGCGGCGCATAACGACGTGGTGTGGCGGCTGCTCAAGCGCGCGCGGCGCGGGACGCGGATGATCTACATCCCCGGCAATCACGACGAGGTGTTCCGTCAGTTCTCCGGGCTCGACTTCGGCGGCATCGCGATCCGTCGCAAGGCGATCCACGAAACCGCCGACGGGCGCCGGCTGCTCGTGCTCCACGGCGACGAATTCGACGCGATCACGTTGGCGCACCGCTGGCTCGCGCATGTCGGGGACACCGCCTACACCGCGTTGATGGTGCTGAACCGCTGGGTCAACGCCTTCCGCCGGCGTTTCGGCATGCCCTATTGGTCGCTGTCGAAACACGCCAAGGCGCGGGTCAAGAATGCGGTCGCGTTCATCTCGCATTTCGAGGAAGTCGTCGCACATGCCGCCGGCGCGCGCGGGGTGGACGGGGTGGTGTGCGGGCATATCCACACCGCCGAGATCCGCGAGATCGCCGGGGTGAATTATTATAACGACGGCGATTGGGTGGAGGGCTGCACCGCCTTGGTCGAGCATTTCGACGGGCGGATGGAGGTGCTCCACTGGGCCGACGAGATCGCGGCGCGCGCGCCCGATACGATCGTCGCGCTGGCGGCGTGACGATGCGCGTCGCGATCGTCACCGATGCGTGGGCGCCGCAGGTCAACGGCGTGGTCCGCACGCTTGACGCGGTCACGCAGGAATTGCGCGCGATGGGGCATGATGTGGGGGTGATCGCGCCCGACGCGTTCCGCTCGCTGCCGTGCCCGACCTATCCCGAGATCCGCCTCGCGCTCGCCGGGACGCGTGCGGTGGGCGGGCGGATCGCCGAATTCGGCGCGGAGGCGGTGCATATCGCCACCGAAGGCCCGCTCGGCGTCGCGGCGCGGCGCTGGTGCGTCGCGCGGGGGCGGCCGTTCACCACCGCCTATCATACGCAATTCCCCGATTATGTCGCGGCGCGCACCGGGGCCAACCCCGAATGGGTGTGGCGCTATATCCGCTGGTTCCATTCGCCGGCGCAGAGCATCCTCGCCTCGACCGCGACGATCGAGGCGACGCTGGCGGCGCACGGGCTTACGCAGGCGCGGCGCTGGGGGCGCGGGGTCTCGGCTGAATTCCGCGCGCACGGCCGGCTCGATGCCGCGCTCGCCGCGCTGCCGCGGCCGATCATGCTCTATGTCGGGCGGGTCGCGGTGGAGAAGAACGTCGCCGCCTTCCTCGCCGCCGATCATCCCGGCAGCAAGGTGGTGGTCGGCGACGGGCCGGCGCGCGCCGCGCTCGAAGCGCGCTTCCCGCAGGCGCATTTCCTCGGCAGCCGCTTCGGCGAGGAATTGGCGGCGGCCTATCGCACCGCCAACGTGCTCGTCTTCCCGAGCCGCACCGACACCTTCGGGCTGGTGATGATCGAGGCGCTGGCGTGCGGCACCCCGGTCGCGGCCTATCCGGTGACCGGGCCGGTCGACGTGCTGACCGCGGAGAGCGGGGTGATGCATCACGATCTCGCCACCGCGATCGCTGGCGCGCTGGCGCTCGACCCGCGGCGCTGCGCCGAACTGGGGGCGAAATTCACCTGGCGGGCGAGCGCCGAGCAGTTTCTGGCCGCTCTGGCGCCGGTTCCGGCGGCATTGGCGGCTTGATGACTTGCCCTAAGGCGCGCGTCGCACTAAGTCGGCGGGCGTGAGGTGGCCGCTCCGGTAAGGGGCGGCCCTATTTGTTTCCGACGGAGTTTTCGCCGTGGCCCAGCCGCTCATGCCCCATGCGACCGCTTCCTGGCTGGTCGATAACACTGCGCTCAGCTTCGAGCAGATCGCCGATTTCTGCGGCCTGCACATCCTTGAGGTGCAGGCGATCGCCGACGATACCGCCGGCACCCGCTTGACCGGGCGCGATCCGGTGCGTGCGCACGAACTGACGATGGACGAGATCGAAAAGGGGCAGGCCAACCCCGATTATCGCCTCAAGATGACCAAGGGGCCGGAGCAGGTGCGCCGCACCAAGGGCCCGCGCTACACCCCGGTGTCCAAGCGGCAGGACAAGCCCGACGGCATCGCCTGGATCATCCGCAACCACCCCGAGATTTCGGACGGCACGATCTCGACGCTGATCGGCACGACGCGCAGCACGATCCAGGCGATCCGCGAGCGGACGCATTGGAACATCGCCAATATCGTCCCCAAGGACCCGGTGACCCTGGGTCTCACCACCCAGCGCGAGCTCGATGCGGCGGTGGCCAAGGCGGCCAAGGCCTCGGGCGTCGAGGCGGCGCCGACCGACCACCGGCTCGAGGGTGACCGCGAGGCGCTGATCGAACAGCTCCGCGCCGAGCGCCAGCAGGCGGCGCGCGATGCCGAAGCGGCGGGCGAGGAAGCGAACGATCTCGGGTTCGAGGATCCGTTCAAGCATTGATTCCACCCCGTCACCCCGGCTCAGGGCCGGGGTGACGGGTGCGATAATTTCTAAGCCGCTCGTTTGAGAAAAGCGCGTGACGCGGATGCGTCGCGGTGGCACGGTCGCGCCGATGCCAGTCAATATCCAGCGCACCCTGATCGGCGACGAAGGGCTGACCCCCACCAGCCACGCCGGCCTGACCTTTCCCTTCGGCGAGCGCGGGCCGCTGCCGGGCGAGCTGCTCACCGTGGCGGAGGGTATCCGCTGGTGGCGCGTGCCGATGTCGGGCCCGCTCAAGCACGTCAACGGGCTGATCCTCGACGATGGCGACGGCGCCGCGATGGCGATCGATACCGGCACCGCCTCGCCGCGTTCGACCGAGGCGTGGAACACGATCCTCGACGGCCCGCTCGCGGGGACGCGGATCTCGCGGGTGCTCGGCACCCACCTTCATCCCGATCATATCGGCCTCGCCGGCTGGCTCTCGCGCCGGTTCGACGACGCGCCGCTGGTGATGACGCGCACCGAATGGCTGATGGCGCGGATGCTGTCCGCCGATGCGCGTCCCGATGTGCCGCAGGAACAGCTCGATTTCTGGCGCGGTGCGGGGTGGGACGAGGCGCAGGTGGCGCGCGGCGCCGGGGCGGGCTGGTCCAATTTCGCCAAGATGATCTCGCGGCTGCCGCTGCGCTACCACCGCATCCGCGACGGCGAGACGCTGCGCATCGGCGGCGCCGACTGGCAGGTCGTCACCGGCACCGGGCACAGCCCCGAACATGCCTGCCTCGTCGATTATGAGCGGCATATCCTCATTTCGGGGGATCAGGTGTTGCCGCGGATCAGCTCGAACGTTTCGATCCACGCCAGCCAGATCAACGACGATCCGCTCGGCGACTGGCTCGAATCGATCGCCAAGTTCAAGCAATTGCCCGATGACCTGCTCGTCCTGCCGGGGCATGGCGACCCGTTCTACGGGCTTCATGCGCGGCTCGATGCGCTCGATCGCGAACATCGCGAGCGGCTCGACGCGCTGGTCGATCTGATGGCCGAAGGGCCGCTGCGCGCGGTCGATTGCTTCGCCACATTGTTCCGCCGGCCGATCGGCCCCGAGGTGATCGGCATGGCGACCGGCGAGGCGCTCGCGCATCTGCGCCGGCTGGAGATCGAGGGGCGCGCGATCTGCGAGACGCGCGACGGCGTGTGGTGGTTCGCCCGGGCCTGAGATCACCCGATCGTCACCCCGGCCTCGATCCGGGGGCGATCCAAGTGCTTCCATATCGGCCCTACCTCATTATGATCCGCCCGCCGCCGGGGGGCGAATCGGAGTGTGGTTATGACCGATCCGTCGCTGCGCGATCGCGCCGTCCGGCTGTATGACGCCTATACCCACGAGCATCGCGATCGCCGCACCCTGCTGCGCGAGATGACCGCGCTGGCCGGGTCGGTCGCGGCGGCCGAGGCGTTGATCGCCGGGATCGGCGCCGCGCCTGCCGCCGCGTCGATCACGCCGCCCGACGATGCCCGGCTGATTACCCGCACGGTTCACGCCACCGCGGCGGGCAAGCCCTCGATCGTCTATCTCGCGCGGCCCAAGACCGGCGGCAAACCGCTGGGCACGGTGATGGTGATCCACGAGAATCGCGGGCTCAACGATCATATCCGCGATGTCGCGCGGCGCGTCGCGCTGGCCGGTTTCCGCGTCGTCGCGCCCGATTTCCTCGGCCCGCAGGGCGGCACCCCCGCCAATGAGGATCGTGCGCGCGACATGATCGCCCACGCCGATTACGATCTGGTCATCGCGCAGGGGCTGGAGATCCTTGCCGAAGCCAAGAAGGGCGCGGCGACCAGCGGGAAGGGCGGTATCGTCGGTTTCTGCTGGGGCGGCGCGCTGGTCGACCGGCTGGCGGTGGCGGGCGGCGCGGCGATCGACGCGGCGGTGGCCTATTACGGCCCGGCGCCGGCCCCGGCGGAGGCGGTGAAGGTCGCGGCACCGATGCTGCTCCATTATGCCGGCAAGGACGCGCGCGTCGCGCAGACCGGCGAGCCGTGGGTCGCCGCGCTCAAGGCGGCGGGGAAGACGGTCGAGGCGTTCACCTATTCCGGGGTCGATCACGCCTTCAACAACGACACCTCGGCGGAGCGCTACAACAAGCCCGCCGCCGATCTCGCCTGGGGGCGCACGATCGCCTTCCTGCACAAATATCTTGACGCCTGATGCTGCAAATGTTCCTAATTTGTTCCATGCGAATCGATAGGAGATGATGGCGTGAACGACTTGATTTTCTACACCAATCCGATGTCGCGCGGGCGTGTCGCCCGCTGGATGCTGGAGGAGGTGGGCGCACCCTATGAAACGGTGGTGCTCGATTACGGCACGACGATGAAGGGGCCGGATTATCTGGCGATCAACCCGATGGGGAAGGTGCCGGCGATCGTCCACAACGGCCGCGCGGTGACCGAGGGCGCGGCGATCGTCGCCTATCTTGCGGAGGCGTTTCCCGAGGCCGGGCTCGCGCCGACCGCGGCGGAGCGTGCCAACTACTACCGCTGGATGTTCTTCGCCGCCGGTCCGCTCGAGGCGGTGACAGCGGACAAGGCGCTGGGGGTCGCGCCGACCGCCGATCAGCAGCGGATGGTGGGCTATGGCTCGCTCGACCATGTCGTCGACGCGCTCGAAGGGGCGGTGAAGGCCAATCCCTATATCGCGGGCGACCGCTTCACCGCGGCCGACGTGTTCGTCGGCAGCCATATCGCCTGGGGCATGCAGTTCGGCACGTTGCCGCAGCGCGATGCGTTCGACGCCTATGTCGCGCGGATCATGGGGCGCGAAGCCGCGGCGCGCGCGCGAGAGATCGATGATGCGCTGATGCCGCAGCCGGTGAGCTGAGAGGCGGCCGGAAAATGGCGCCCCCCTTTTCCCCGTTCGCCTCGTCGCGCCGGCGCGGGCCGGGACGGCGGGGGAGCGTCATTGCCGGCGTAAAAAGTTGTGAGGCAGTTCGTGCTGCGCTGCGTCATTATGATTGTGCGCGCGGGAAACCCGCGTTGCGCGCCCGTCAGGCTGGGCTGGGGGGCGTTTCGGTCGAGGAGATGACGTGAAAGGGCGAGCGCTCCTTCGTCCGTGCGATCAGCGCATCGAGTTCGCGCTCGATGATCGTGCTCAGTTGCGCGCACAACCGCCGGAAATCGCGCCCCTGTTGCGCGGTGACGACGATCCACTGGCACAGCCCGCCGCCCAAGGTGTTGATCAGATCGGCAAGATCGGCGCGCGCCGTGGCATAGCGGTCGCCCGGGGCGCAGGCGGCGAGCGCGGTGAGCAGGGTATTCTGGATCTGGTCGCTCAGCGTCGCCAGCACCGCGGCGATGCGCGGATTGCGCGCGGATTCGGCCATGATCTCGGGCATCAGCCGATAGCCCTCGAAATCGTCGCTATAGCTGACGAAAGTGAGGATCCACGCGCGGATGCCGGCGATGTCGCCGACGCGGATCGCATGATCGAGCGCGGCCTCGTCGAGAAAGCGCGACAGGTCGCGCGCGGCGATCGCGGCGACAATGTCTTCCTTGGACGCGAAGTCGCGGTAGATCTGGCCGACCTTGACCCCGGAGGCGCTGGCGATCTGCGCCACGCCGGTGCCGTGGAATCCGTTTTCGATGAACAAACGGCGCGATATTTCAAGGATATGCGCGCGCCGTTGCGCGGCTCGGCTGGAACGGTCGTCGATGCTGCAGCGCAAAAATTTTCCTCCGTTCATGGATCTTTCGGGCTTGCTCTCAATTATGGGCGGGCGTATCTGGCGCAAATTGTGAGTGATCGATCACTCACGCATTAGCATAAAAATCGGGGACGTTCGTGAGGAAATTCGCGCCTGCCCTTGCGGCCGTGCTGCTGCTTTCCGCCTGCAGCCAGGGTGCCGCACCGCAGCAGCAGGGACCGGCCGAGGTGAGCGTCGTCACCGTGCGGACCCAGCCGGTGACGCTGACCACCGAGCTGCCGGGCCGCACCGTGGCCTATGAAAGCTCGGACGTCCGGCCGCAGGTCAACGGGCTGATCCTCGCGCGATTGTTCGAGGAGGGCGATCAGGTGCGCCAGGGGCAGCCGCTCTACCGCATCGATCCGCAGCCCTATCAGGCCTCGGTGGCCAGCGCGCGCGCCGCGCTGGGCCGCGCGCATGCCGCGATCGCCTCGACCGCCGCGCTCGCGCGGCGCTATGGCGAGCTGGTCAAGATCAACGCGATCGCCCGGCAGGATTATGAGAATGCGGTGACGCAGGCGCAGCAGGCGCGCGCCGATGTTGCCGCGCAGGAAGCCGCGCTGCGCACCGCGCAGATCGATCTGGCGCGGACCACGATCCGCGCGCCGATTTCCGGGCGGATCGGGCGGTCCGATTTCACCACCGGTGCCCTGGTCACCGCGGCGCAGGCCAATGCGCTGACGACGATCCAGCGGCTCGATCCGATCTATGTCGACGTCCAGCAATCGAGCGCCGAGGTGCTCAAGCTCCGGCAGCGGATCATGGCCGGCGAGATCGCGCGCGAGGGCGGCGCGGCGCGCGTCCAGCTCAAGCTTGAGGACGGTTCGGTCTATCCGATCGAGGGCGAGCTGAAGTTCACCGACGTGACGGTCGATCCGACTACCGGCAGCCAGGCGATCCGCATCCGCTTCGCCAATCCGAAGGGGTTGCTGCTGCCCGGCATGTACGTCCGCGCGCAATTGGTCGAAGGGACCAAGGCCGAGGGGATATTGGTGCCGCAGCGCGCCGTCGGGCGCGACGATCGCGGCCATGCGACGGTGATGGTCGTCGGCCAGGGCAACAAGGTCGAACAGCGCCAGCTCGAAACGTCGCGGACGGTGGGCGATTCGTGGCTGGTCACCGGCGGGATCAAGCCAGGCGACCGGGTGATCATCGAGGGCGGCATGATGCTCCAGCCGGGGATGCCGGTGAAGCCGGTGCCTTATTCGCCCAAGGCGGCGTCGGCGGGCAAGCCGGCCGCCGCGCCGGCGCAGGCGAAGTAATCCCCGATGGCACGCTTTTTCATCGACAGACCCATTTTCGCATGGGTCATCGCGATCATCATGATGCTGGCGGGCGCGATCGCGATCCGCTCGCTGCCGGTCGCGCAATTCCCCGAGATCGCGCCGCCCGCGGTGTCGATCAGCGCGGTCTATCCCGGCGCCGACGCCGAGACGCTCGAACGCACCACGACGCAGATCATCGAGCAGCAGCTCAAGGGCATCGATCACCTGCGCTATTTCTCGTCATCCTCCTCCTCGGCGGGGACGGTGACGATCACGCTGACCTTCGAACAGGGCACCAACCCCGATATCGCGCAGGTCCAGGTGCAGAACAAATTGCAGGCCGCGACGCCGCTGTTGCCGCGCGAGGTGCAGCAGCAGGGCCTGCAGGTGCAGAAATCGTCGGCGAACTTCCTCGTCATCGTCGGGCTTTATTCGAAGGACGGCTCGCATAGCGCGACCGACCTCGCCGATATGGTGGTGTCGAAGCTGCAGGATCCGATCAGCCGGGTGAACGGCGTGGGCGAGATCCAGACCTTCGGCTCGCAATATGCGATGCGCATCTGGGTCGATCCGCTCAAGCTCAACGCCTATCAGCTGACGATCGCCGACGTCACCAACGCGGTGCAGGCGCAGAATGCGCAGGTTTCGGCGGGGCAGATCGGCGCGCAGCCGGCGCCCAAGGAGCAGATGCTCAACGCCACCGTCTCGGTCCAGTCGCGGCTGCAGACCCCCGAGCAATTCGGCGCGATCCGGCTCAAGAACGGCGCGGACGGCTCGGTGGTGCGTCTGTCGGATGTCGCGCGGGTCGAGCTGGGCGCGGAAAATTACGGGTTCGATTCGCGGTTCAACGGCCTTCCCGCGGCGGCCTTCGGCGTCAAGCTCGCCTCCGGCGCCAATGCGCTGGCCACCGTCGATGCGGTGAAGACGCGGGTGGCCGAGCTGTCGCGCGGGCTGCCGAGCGACGTCGCGGTCGTCTATCCCTATGACACCACGCCGTTCGTGCGGCTGTCGGTCAAGCAGGTGGTCGAGACCTTGTTCGAGGCGGTCGTCCTCGTCTTCCTCGTCATGTTCCTGTTCCTGCAGAATTTGCGCGCGACCCTGGTGCCGACGATCGCGGTGCCGGTGGTGCTGCTCGGCACCTTCGCGATGATGGCGGTCGCGGGGTTCACGATCAACACGCTGACCTTGTTCGGCATGGTGCTGGCGATCGGCCTGTTGGTCGACGACGCGATCGTCGTGGTGGAGAATGTCGAACGGCTGATCACCACCGAGGGGCTCAGCCCGCGCGATGCGGCGCGCAAGTCGATGGACGAAATCAGCAGCGCGCTGGTCGGCATCGGCATGGTGCTCTCCGCGGTATTCCTGCCGATGGCGTTCTTCGGCGGATCGACCGGGGTGATCTATCGCCAGTTCTCGATCACGATCGTCTCGGCGATGGTGCTGTCGGTGCTGGTCGCGCTGATCCTCACCCCGGCCTTGTGCGCGACGATCCTCAAGCCGCACGATCCGACCAAGCACGAAGGCGATGGCCTGCTCGCGCGCTTCTTCCGCTGGTTCAACGACAAGTTCGAACGCGGCCAGGTGCGCTACGAAAAGGGCGTGCGGACCACCGCGCGCAACTGGAAGCGTTCGTTCGTCCTCTATCTGCTGATCGTGGTCGGGATGGGCTTCCTGTTCTACCGGATGCCGAGCGCCTTCCTGCCCGACGAGGATCAGGGCATCGTGCTCGCGCTGGTGCAGGGGCCGTCGGGCGCGACCAGCGCGCGTACCGACAAGGGGCTCGATCTGGTGCGCAACCATTTCAGGAGCGAGCAGGGCGTCGAATCGGTGTTCACGATCAACGGCTTCAGCTTCTCGGGGCAGGGGCAGAACGCCGGTATCGCCTTCGTCAAGCTGAAGCCGTGGGACGAGCGCCCCGGCACGGCGAACAAGGCGCAGACGATCGCCGGGCGCGCGATGGGGGCATTCTCGCAATATAAGGACGGCATGATCTTCGCGCTGGTGCCGCCGGCGGTGACCGAGCTCGGCAACGCCACCGGGTTCGACCTGCAATTGGTCGATACCGGCAACATCGGGCACGAGAAGCTCGTCCAGGCGCGCAACATGATGCTCGGCATGTCGATGCAGGACAAGCGCGTCGCGCAGGTCCGCCCGGTCAGCCTGGAAGATGCGCCGCAGCTCCGGGTCGATATCGATCAGGACAAGGCGCGCGCGCTGGGGCTCGATCTCGCGGCGGTCAATTCGACCATCTCGACCGCCTGGGGCGGCGCCTATGTCAACGATTTCATCGATCGCGGGCGGGTGAAACGCGTCTATATCCAGGCCGACGGGCCCTATCGTCTGCGCCCCGAGGATATCGGCAGCTTCTACGTGCGCGGCGCGAACGGGCAGATGGTGCCGTTCACCGCCTTCTCGACGCTGAGCTGGGCCAATGCGCCGGTGCAGCTCACCCGCTACAACGGCCTGCCCGCGGTCGAGGTGCAGGGCGGCGCCGGCGCCGGGGTCAGCACCGGCACCGCGATGAAGGCGATGGAGGAGATGCAGGCGAAGCTGCCGCCGGGCACCGCGCTCGAATGGACCGGTCTCTCCTATGAGGAACGGCTGTCGGGCGGGCAGGCGCCGGCGCTCTATGCCCTGTCGCTGCTGATCGTGTTCCTGTGCCTCGCCGCGCTGTACGAAAGCTGGTCGGTGCCGATCTCGGTGCTGCTGGTCGTCCCGCTCGGGGTGATCGGCGCGATCATCGCCGCGACGCTGACCGGGCTCAACAACGACATCTATCTGCAGGTCGGGCTGATCACGACGATCGGCGTGTCGGCGAAGAACGCGATCCTGATCGTCGAATTCGCCGAGGAGCGGATCGCCGACGGGATGCGGCCGTTCGACGCCGCGATCGAGGCGGCGAAGCTGCGGCTGCGGCCGATCCTGATGACCAGCTTCGCCTTCGTGTTCGGCGTGCTGCCGCTGGCGATCTCGGCCGGCGCCGGGGCGGGCGGGCAGCATGCGATCGGCCGCTCGGTGGTCGGCGGGATGCTGTCGGCGACCGCGCTGGGGATCTTCTTCGTCCCGATGTTCTTCGTCGCGGTGCTGCGGATGTTCGGTCACGGCAAGGACGACGACCATAATGATGACGGGGCGCCCGATGCCGCGCCGCAAGGAGTGACCGCGTGACCCGCCGTTTCCGTACCCTCACCGCGCTGACTGCCGCGACCGCGCTGGCGGCGTGCAATTTCGCGCCCAAATATGTCCGGCCGGTCGGCGCGGTGCCGGCCGAGCTGCCGCAGGGCGGGCCCTATCCCGCCGCGGCGAGCGACGCGCCCGACGTCACCAGGATCGGCTGGCGCGATTTCTTCACCGACGCGCGACTGCGCCAGGTGATTGAGACCGGGCTCGCCAACAACCGCGATCTGCGCGTCGCCGCCGCCAACGTGCTCCAGGCGCGCGCGCAATATCATGTCCAGCGCGCCGATCTGGTGCCGTCGACCAGCATCAGCGGCGGCGCGACCTATACCAATAATGCCGCCAACCTCGGCGGCGGTGCGGCAGCGGGGGCGGGCGGCCCGTCGAACAATCTCGAAATCTATTCGGTCAGCGCCGGTTTCTCCTCGTTCGAGCTCGATCTGTTCGGCCGGGTCCGCAATCTCAGCCGCGCGGCGCAGGAGCGCTTCTTCGCGAGCGAGGAGGCGCAGCGCTCGACGCGGATCAGCCTGATCGCGGAGATCGCGACGGCGTGGCTGACGCTGGCTTCGGATCGCGACCAGCTCGCGCTGGCCGAGGAGACGCTCAAGGCATTCGAGCAGACGCTCGAGCTGACCCGCGCGCAATTCCGCATCGGCGTCGCCTCCGAGCTGGCCGCGCGGCAGGCCGAGACGAGCTATCAGAGCGCGCGCAACGATATCGCGACGCTGCGCACCCGGATCGCGCAGGATCAGAATGCGCTCAACCTGCTCGCCGGGACGACCATCCCCGCGGACCAGCTGCCCGCCGGGCTCGATGCCGGGAAGGTGACGCTCGACGCGCTGCCCGCCGATCTGTCGTCGCAGGTGTTGTTGCGCCGCCCCGATGTATTGCAGGCCGAGCATCAGCTGATCGCGTCGAACGCCGATATCGGCGCGGCGCGCGCGGCGTTCTTCCCCAAGATTTCGCTGACCGCGACGCTCGGCACGATCTCGACCGCGCTCTCGGGGCTGTTCGCCGGAGGGAGCTTCACCTACACCGGCGCGCCGAGCGCGGCGCTGCCGCTGTTCGACGGCGGGCGCAACGCGGCCAACCTCGCTTATGCCAAGGCGTCGCAGCAGGCGGCGGTCGCGACCTATGAAAAGGCGGTGCAGACCGCGTTCAAGGAGGTCGCCGACGCGCTGGCGACGCGCGGGACGATCGGCGAACAGGTCGCCGCGCAAAATGCACGGGTCGAGGCGGCCAATGTCGCGGCGAATCTGTCCGACGCGCGCTATCGCGCCGGGGTCGATTCGTTCCTCACCGCGCTCGATGCACAGCGCACCGCTTATGCCGCACGCCAGCAGCTCCAGACGACGCGGCTTGCCCGCGCGAGCAATCTGGTCGAGCTCTATCGCGCGCTGGGGGGCGGGCTGGAGTAAAAAATACTTCGCTGACTTGCCTTTTCGCGTAACAGGCATATCCTCTCTCTACGCAAAGGAGAGAGATGCGATGAACAGGATCGAGCTGGGCGTAGGCGATTCGGGTGACAAGAGCCTGGTGATCTTACAAAGCCTGCTCTGCCTGCTGCGCGAAAAGAACCTGCTAACCCGCGCAGATATCGAGGAATTGCGCGAGAAGGTGGAAGCGCGCGCGAGCGATCATGCGGGCGATCCGTTGCCCTGCTGCATCGAGGGCGCGGCCGCGGCGGCGAGCGAAATGAATCGGTTGGGCGAATATATCGGCCGTCGGTACGGCGGTAAGCACCGCCGAATCTGAGCGGTCCCGGCGGCGCGTCGGCGCGCCGCTGCACGTATGATAATCGGGGCGCTGGTTCGCTGGCGCTGTGGGCGTGCAACTATTCGCTAGGCAAAACCCGCATTCCCCCCGGTCTTTGAGTCGCAAGGCAATGATATTTGGCGGCTTGCCCCTTCGTCACGCCGGCCTTGTGCCGGCGTCCACTGCGCCTCCCGTCTTGGAGCAAGAGCCGCTTGTCCTGCCGATGCCTCCCGGTGGATCCCGGCAAAGGCCGGGGTGACGGGGTAGCCGGAAAATGGCCGCCGATCTCCCTTAACTCAAGAAACTGAAATAGCGGCTGTTCCTGTCGACGCCGCGCTTGCGTGGCGGGCTTTCGCGCGTCACATTGTTACGCAGCGATGACATTTGCGTGCGGGGCGGATATGGGGCCGCCGAGACGATCTATTCGCAAAGAGACAGGCCATTCGCCAGATTGCCGCTTTACCCTATCGCCTTGATGGCGTCGCGCCGGACGGTGAAATCCGCGTCCTGCTGATCACGTCGCGCGACACCGGCCGCTGGGTCGTGCCGAAGGGCAATATCGGACCGGGAACCTCGCTCCATGTCGCCGCCGCGCAAGAGGCGGAGGAAGAGGCGGGTGTGAGCGGTGCCCTGTGCCCGGTGCCGCTCGGCACTTATCGCTATCGCAAGCGGCGCAGCAGCGGCGCGTCACTGATGATCGACGTCGACGTCTTTCCGCTCGCGGTGACGCGCGAGCTGACGAGGTGGAAGGAGCAGGCGCAGCGCGAGCGCCGCTGGTTCACCTTGGCCGATGCGGCGCATGCGGTGGACGAGCCCGATCTGCGCGAATTGATCCGTTCTTTTGCGCCGTCTCAATTCGAGGCGGCGGTGCGGCGACGGTCGTCGCTCGTCACCCAACAACCGATTTCGGGAGTCCGTTCGATGTTCGCCTGGTTCCAGCGCCTGCTGCCCAAGACCGGCAATTTTTTCGAGCTGTTCGAGGCGCATGCCGCGACAGTGCTGGCCGGCGCCGAGGCGACCGCGCGGTTGCTGGAGGGCGGCCCCGCCGCGCGCGAGCATATCCGCGAGATCGTCGAGCGCGAGCATGACGCCGATCAGATCACCCGCGACGTGCTCAAGACGGTGCGCTCGACCTTCCTCACCCCGTTCGATCGCGCCTCGATCACCGCGCTGATCGGCGCGCTCGACGATACGATCGACGAGATGCACGCCGCGGCGATGGCGATCGATCTCTATGAGGTCAACGAATTCGCGCCCGAGATGCGCGACATGGCGGGGATCGTGCTCGATGCCGCGCGCGTCGCGGCGGAGGCGATGCCGCTGCTGCGCGACGTGAGCCGCAACGGCGACCGGCTCCACGAGCTGACCGAGCGGCTGGTGCGGATCGAGGGGCATGCCGACGAGATCCACAGCGCCGGGCTCAAGCGCTCGCTCGAAAATTACGGGAAGCAGGATACGCTGCGCTTCGTCGTCGAGCGCGAGTTGTACAAGCATCTCGAGCGGATCGTCGACGCATTCGAGGATGTCGCCGATGAGATCGACGGCATCGTGATCGATCACGCCTGATCGCGCCGACGATGCACGATCTCGCTTTTCCGTTGCTCGTCGGCCTGATCGCGGTCGCGCTGGCGTTCGACTATCTCAACGGGCTGCATGATGCGGCCAATTCGATCGCCACGGTGGTCGCGACGCGCTTGCTGTCGCCGGTCCAGGCGGTGGCGTTCGCGGCCTTCTTCAACTTCGCCGCCTATTTTCTGACGATCGCCTTTCCCAGCCTCCACGCCGTCGCGGAGACGATCGGCAAGGGGTTGATCAACAAGGATATCGTGACGCCCGCGGTGATCTTCGGCGCGCTTGGCGGGGCGATGTCGTGGAATGTCATCACCTGGCTGCGCGGGATTCCCTCGTCGTCGAGCCACGCGCTGATCGGCGGGCTGATCGGCGCCGGGGTGGCGCATGGCGGCATCGGCACGATCCAATGGGCCGGGCTCAACAAGACGCTGCTCGCGATCGTGCTCTCGCCGATGATCGGCATGATGCTGGCGATGCTGGTGATGCTGCTCAGCAGCTGGGCGCTGCGTCGCGCGACGACCTTCCAGGCCGAGCGTTCGTTCCGCGCGCTGCACCTGCTCTCCTCCGCGACCTACTCGCTGAGCCACGGGCTCAACGATGCGCAGAAGACGATGGGGATCATCACCGTCCTGCTCTATTCGACCGGCTATCTCTCCGGGCCGTTCGCGGTGCCGCATTGGGTGGCGGTGAGCTGCTATATCGCAATCGCGCTCGGCACGATGACCGGCGGGTGGAAGATCATCGAGACGATGGGCTCGCGGATCACCAAATTGTCGCAGCATCAGGGGTTCAGCGCATCGGCCGCGGGGTCGATCGTGCTGTTCGGCGCCTCGGCGCTCGGCATTCCGGTGTCGACGACGCACACCATCACCGGCGCGATCGTCGGCGCGGGCACCGCCCGGCGCGCTTCGTCGGTGCGCTGGGGGGTGGCGAGCAACGTGGTGGTGGCGTGGATCATCACCATCCCCGCCTCGGCCGCGGTGGGCGCGGCTTTCTACCTCCTGACCAGGCTGTTCTGATAGCGGTGGTGGGGGTCGTTTCTCCCCTCCCTTGAGCAAGGGAGCATCTGTGATGTTGATCAAGCGGGTCGAGGTATCCATGGCCGGTTTTGAGCGACGAGAGAGTTAGCGAGGACGAGGAGTTTTCGCATGACGGCGGTGATGGCGACTTTGGGTGGTTTTCCGTTGGCGATGAGGCTTGCGTGGAAGCGTTTGAGGTCGGGGTTGAAGCGGCATGCGCTGAGGGCGGCCATGTAGAGAGCTTTGCGGATGTGGGGGCGTCCGCCGCGGATGTGTCGCTGGCCGTTTTTGGGTCCGCTATCGGTGGCGAAGGGGGCGAGGCCGGCAAGGGCGGCGACCTGCTTGGCATCGACGCGTCCCAGTTCGTTGAGGCCGGCGCATAATGTTGCGGCGTTGACGGGGCCGATGCCGGGGATCGAGCGGAGGATGGCGTGCCTTGCCGCCATGTGCGGATCCTGCGCGACGAGATGGCTGATCCGCGCCTCGATTCTGCGGACATGGGTGTCGAGTGCGCGGATGCGGCGCGCCAGCTCGATGCGCAGGAAGGGCGTCGCGGTGTTATCGCGCCGGTTGGCGAGGGCGACGCGTTCATCGATGGCGGCGCTACGGGCGCGGACGAGTTCGTCGAGCGCCTCGACGATGCGGCTGACCGGCGGCGTTCGCGCGGGATCGAGCCGTGCGCCCATCAGCGCGAGCGTGCGGGCATCGATGGCATCGGTTTTGGCGAATATGCCGCTCGCTTCGGCAAATAGCCGTGCGCGCAGCGGATTGACCACAGCGACGCGGATGGCGGCGGCATCGAGATGGCGATGCACGGCGCGATGATATTTGGAGGTCGCCTCGATCACCACCAGTGCGACGGCGAGCTTGTCCAACCGTCGTCGCAACCGGCGCCGGCCGCCAGCATCGTTGGCGACGGCGAAGCGCTCGCCGCACGGGTGAAGATAGACGTCGAGACGTGCTTTACAGACGTCGATGCCGACATACACTGCCGCCATCGCGTCGACGTGAGCCTTGCCTTGCATGCGGGACCAGCTCCCCTTCATCTGTTCAGGCCGAACGCGAAGGACGAGTGGACCAGGCTCCCTTACGGTGCGCTATTCACCAAGGGGTCGACGGCCCCACCCGCCCGATCGCCGGGGGTGGCCACCCCCGGCGATCACCCCATCCTCCAATCAGATCGGGCAACCTTCAACATACAAGGGGTCGGGGTTGGGTTGACCTGCGAGGAAGCGGATCGGTGCCTCTCATACCCACCCACCCCCAGCCCCTCCCTTCACGAGGGAGGGGAGTAAGACGGGGAGGGGAGCACAATCACATAAAATCCGCCGTCTCGATCATCCGCAGGAAATTGCCGAGCGTCGGCGCCGTATCGTCGCGGCGCCAGACGATCCCGGTTTCGAGCAGCGGCGCCTCGTCTTCGAGCGGCAGGTAGCGCACCCCCGATCGCGCGAGATGGCGCAGCGAGGCGGGGACCAGCGCGATCCCCATCCCGGCCGAGACGAGGCTGATGATCGTCTGCATCTGGATCGCATATTGCGCGACGCGCGGGTTGCTGCCGTGCGCGGTATAATAGCCGGTCACGAGATCGTGGAACGAGGGCGCCACCCGCCGGGGAAAGACGATCAGCGGCGAGGCGATCACCGCCGCGGCGGGCAGATGCTCGCCCGCCGCTACGATCCGCCCCTGCGCGAGCCAGCTTTCGGGCACCGCCGCGACCAACGGCTCGGACACCAATTGGCGATAGGCGAGCGGATCGGGCAGCGGCGCGGCGCGATCGGGGATGACGATGCCGATCTGCCCCTTGCCCTCCAGCAAAGCGGCGACCTGCACGTCGCTGGTCGCCTCGGTCAGCACGAGATCGACCTCGGGATAGGCGCGCCTGAACCGCTGCACCAGCGCGGGCAGGATGCTGTAATCGGCGGTGCTGACGAACGACAATTCGAGCCGCCCGGCGTCCCCGCTCAGGATGCCGCGCGCGATATCGCCCAGCGCATTCACCCCCGCGAGCGCGGCGCGGACATGCGGCAGCCATTGCTCGCCGAACGCGGTCAGCGCGACGCTGCGCCGGGTGCGCGCGAACAGCGGCGCGCCGAGATCCTGCTCCAGCGCGCGGATCGATTGGCTGAGCGGCGGCTGCGTCATCCCCAGCCGCGCCGCCGCTTTCCCGAAATGCAGCGTCTCGGCGAGGGCGACGAAATGGCGGAGCTGGCGCACATCCATTTCTTATATCTACAATGACCTAATGGGCGTTCAATAATATATTTTACTCACGGATACGCGCGCGATAAAGTTGCGCGGATTCCACCAAGCCGGAAAGATCGTTACATGCCGCATTACCGTTCCCGTACCAGCACGCACGGCCGCAACATGGCCGGCGCCCGCAGCCTGTGGCGCGCGACGGGGATGAAGGACGGCGATTTCGGCAAGCCGATCATCGCGATCGCCAACAGCTTCACGCAATTCGTGCCGGGGCATGTCCATTTGAAGGATCTCGGCCAGCTCGTCGCGCGCGAGATCGAATCCGCCGGCGGTGTCGCCAAGGAGTTCAACACGATCGCGGTCGATGACGGGATCGCGATGGGGCATGGCGGGATGCTCTATTCCTTGCCCTCGCGCGAGCTGATCGCCGATGCGGTGGAATATATGGCCAATGCGCATTGCGCCGACGCGCTGGTGTGCATCTCCAATTGCGACAAGATCACCCCCGGCATGCTGATGGCGGCGATGCGGCTCAACATCCCGGCGATCTTCGTCTCGGGCGGGCCGATGGAGGCCGGCAAGGCCGAGGTGAAGGGCAAGCAGCAGTCGTTCGATCTGATCGACGCGATGGTCGTCGCCGCCGACGATCGCTACACCGACGAGGAAGTCGCGACGATCGAACGCTCGGCCTGCCCGACCTGCGGGTCGTGCTCGGGGATGTTCACCGCCAATTCGATGAATTGCCTCACCGAAGCGCTCGGGCTTGCGCTGCCGGGCAACGGCTCGATCGTCGCGACCCATGCCGATCGCGAGCAATTGTTTCGCCAGGCGGGGCGGCTGATCGTCGACCTCGCGCGGCGCTGGTATGAGGAGGAAGATGCGCGCGCGCTGCCGCGCGGCATCGCGACGCGCGCCGCGTTCGAGAATGCGATGAGCCTCGATATCGCGATGGGCGGCTCGACCAACACCGTGCTCCATCTGCTCGCGGCGGCGCAGGAGGGCGAGGTGGATTTCACGATGGCCGATATCGACCGGCTGTCGCGCCGCGTGCCGTGCCTGTGCAAGGTCGCGCCGGCGGTCGCCGACGTCCATCTGGAGGACGTGCATCGCGCCGGCGGGATCATGGCGATCATGGGCGAGCTCGATCGCGCCGGGCTGCTCGATACCAGCCTGCCGACGGTCCATTCGCCGTCGCTGGCGCAGGCGCTGCATCATTGGGACATCACCCGCACCGACGACGAGAAGGTGCTGACGCTCTATCGCGCGGCGCCGGGCAATGTGCCGACGCAGGTCGCGTTCAGCCAGTCGGCGCGGTTCGACGAGCTCGATGCCGATCGCGCGACCGGGGCGATCCGCTCGGCCGAACATGCCTTCAGCAAGGATGGCGGGCTCGCGGTGCTGTTCGGCAATCTCGCGCCCGAGGGATGTATCGTGAAGACCGCGGGGGTCGATCCGTCGATGCTGACCTTCGAGGGCACGGCGATCGTGTTCGAAAGCCAGGATGCCGCGGTGGCGGGGATCCTCGGCGGCAAGGTGACCGAGGGCGATGTGGTGATCGTCCGCTACGAAGGGCCGAAAGGCGGGCCGGGGATGCAGGAGATGCTCTATCCGACCAGCTATCTGAAATCGAAGGGGCTGGCCAAGTCCTGCGCGCTGATCACCGACGGGCGTTTCTCGGGGGGCAGCTCGGGGCTGTCGATCGGGCACGTCTCGCCCGAGGCCGCCGAGGGCGGGCTGATCGGGCTGGTGGAAACTGGCGATACGATTCGCATCGATATCCCGACCCGCGCGATCGATCTCGTCGTCGCGGAGGAGGTGCTCGCGGCGCGGCGCGCGGCGATGGACGCCAAGGGGCGCGACGCGTGGAAGCCGATCGGGCGCGAGCGGGTCGTTTCGCCCGCGTTGCAGGCCTATGCCGCGCTGACCACCAATGCCGCGCGCGGCGCGGTGCGCGATGTGACGCAGCTTAGCCGGCGGTAGGACCTAAACCGGCCGCTCGGCGCGCCAGATCCGGCCGATCGCGCGGAACCATTGGAGCAACGGGCTCGACGGCCGCGCGTGGATCACCACCACGCCGGTCCGGCGCTGCGCCAGCCGGTTCGCCGCGTCGGCATCGGTCGGGGTCGTGAGGTGGAGGCGATAGATCGCCTTGAGCGGCTTCAACGCGCCATCGTCGCGCTGGTTGACCGGGATCGGCCCGCCGTTGGTCGAGGCAAGCGCGGGGAATTCCATCTGCTCGGCCGCCGCGGATGCGATCTCGTCGAGCCGCGCCGGGCGTGATGCGCTGGCGGCGTCGTCCGGGACGAAACGCGCGGTCGCGCCGGGCTCGAGCCGCCATAAATCGGCTTCGTCGACATAGGCCTGGACGTCGTACCTGCGTGGCGAGACCAGCCGCGCGATCGGCTCGTCGCCGCTCAGCCAGCGCCCGGCGGTCATCTGCTCGGAAATATCGGTGATCATCCCGTCGGCGGGCGCAACCAATGTCAATTTCTCGCGTCGCGCAACGAGCCCCGCGAGGTTGAGTCGCTGCCCCGCGAGGTCGGAGCGCAGCACGCGGAAGTTGGCGCGATCCTCGGCATCGGCGGTCGCACGACCGGATCGCGCTTCGAGCTCGGCGATCTGCACCCGGGTGCGCGCGATGTCGCGATCGATATCGGGCGAAACGAGCCGCGCGATCGGCGTGCCCGCCTTCACCTGTTGCCCGTTGGCGGTGATCGCGATGCCCTTTTGCGCATTGGCATCGGTATCGCTGATGCCGCCGGTATAGGTCGAGACGGGCACCCCGACCGCGCTGCCGTTGGCCGGCGCGGGCGCATCCTCCGCCGCGGTATAGGTCAGCGCGGGGGCTGTATCGAGCGTCGGCGCGGCGAGCAGCCCGTCCCACTCGGGCGCGGCGAGGGTCGCCGCCTCGATCGTCCCCGCGCGCGCCTCCAGATCCCAGTCGCCGCCGCGTTGCGCGCTGCCGGTGTCGTCGGTCGAGGCGGCGACATCGGCGCCGGTCGCATCGGCGAGCAGCGCCAGCGCGGCGCCGTCGTCGCCGAAATCGCACCCGTAGATGAGCAGATCCCCGCTCTCGGTGAGCGCCGCGCCCCAGATGGCGAGCTCGTCGGCATATTCGCCCGCGATCGTCGCGCGGTTTAGCACCGCCGTGCCGAGCCGGACATTGCTGTCGTCGCCGTGCGAGATGATGTGGATCGCGGAAACGCCGCGCCGCGCGGCGAGGATATTGGCGATCTGCTCGACGCCATCGCTATCGCGATCGAGCACGACGATCTCATAATCGCCGTCGATGCCGGCGATCAGGTCCTGATAATTCTTCACCGCGCCGTCGACGAAGACGATCGCGCGCGGCGGCGGGGCGGTGTCGGCGAGCGCGGTATCGCGGGTTTCGTCCTGCGTTGGACGCTCCTCGCTCGGCTGATCGGCGGCGGCCCAGCCGGCGTCGGGGGCGGGCGCCGCCGCCGAGGTCGGTACAAGGCCTTCGGCGCCGGCTGCGGCGGTCGCCACCGCCGCGCCGTCGAACATCATCCGCGGCTCGAGCGCGAGAAAATGCCGCCCGGCCGTCCCGCCGAGCGATTGTCCCGTGCGTTTTGCCTTACTCGCCACCGATCTACTCCTGACATTCGCGCTGTCCGCCGGATAAAATATTCTATTTCAATCTTATAGTTACCCTGCTGCAGGCCGGACGATGATTTGACGCCACCGGCGAAGGTTTGGAGGGATGACCGTCCTTCGCGATCGACAAGGCGGCAACCGGCATCGAGCCCTGCTAAGTAATTGAATCGACTACGAACGGAACCTCAATAAACTGGGTACATTATATACCGAAGAAACATTACGCGTTCGATAAAGTTGCTGCTTGAACTCGGTAAACATGAGTAAAGCTATATATCGAATATATACCAATGTCCCGAGTGATCGCGCCTTCGGCGGTGCTTATTTGGAAATATAGTCCATCTTAACCGCATGTCGCCCCGGCGAAAGCGGCAAATCATTTTATAATGGGGCAATTCATGCGTTGAATCAGCGTTAAGCAGACGCTGTAACGGTGTTCGGCCTCTTGCGTCGGCATTGCGAGGCCGGGCCGCAAGCGGATTCGGCGCGCGGGATCGGTCGCTTACAGCAGGTAGCTGGAGCGGGGTCGCCGGATCGACAATGCGTGGAGGGAAAGGCTGGTGGGTCCGCCGGGATTCGAACCCGGGACCTCTCGATTAAAAGTCGCTTGCTCTACCGACTGAGCTACGGACCCTCACCAGCGTTTCTGCCGGTTAGGGAGCGCGCGCCGCCGGGTCAACCGTGCATGAAGCTGTCGTGCGCTGAGACCGGTCACCGGATCGCGCCAATCGGCGGCCAAAGCGACCAGCGGCGTGAGTACGAAATCGCGCTCGCGCAGCGCGCGGTGGGGCACGGTCAGCCCCGGCGAGCGCCAGATCCCGCCCGACCAGGCGATGATGTCGAGATCGATCACCCGCGCGCCCCAGCGCCGCCCGCGCCGCCGGCCGAAATCATGTTCGATCGCCTTGAGCCGCGCGAGCAGGGCAGGGGGATCGGCCTCGTCCTCGATTCTCGCCACCGCATTGGCATAAGCGCGATTCGACGGCCCGAGCGGCGCGGTCGTCATGATCGGCGAGGCGCGCGTCGCGCCGATCGCGGCGAGCGCGGCGCGTATCTCCGCGCGCGGGCCGCCGTGCCGGCCGGGGCGATTCGAGCCGAGCGCGATGAGGTAGCTTTGCGTCATCCCGCGCGAGCCTCTAGCGATTTATGATGATTTTCGCATCCTCACCCCTGCCCGAAAGCGAGCCGCCGCGCGATTGCCCTTTGTGTCCGCGGCTCGTCGCGCTGCGCGCGGATATGCGCCGCGATCACCCCGATTGGTGGAACGCCCCGGTGCCGGCGTTCGGCGACCCCGCGGCGTGGCTGGCGATCATCGGCCTCGCCCCCGGCATCAACGGCGCGAATCGCACCGGGCGCCCGTTCACCGGCGACGCGGCGGGGGCGCTGCTTTACCAGACGCTTGCCAAATTCGGGCTGAGCGAGGGGACGTTCGACGGGCGACCCGACGACGGACTGGCGCTGAAGGGGGCGGTCGTGGTCAACGCCGTCCGCTGCCTCCCGCCGGGGAACAAGCCGACCCCGGAGGAGGCGCACACCTGCCGCCGCTATCTCGCCGCGCCGGTGGCGGCATTGCCCGCGGCGCGGGTGTTCGTCGCGCTGGGGCAGGTGGCGCATCAGTCGACGGTGAAGGTGCTGGGCGGCAAATTGCCCAAGGCACGCTTCGCGCATCTTGCCGAGCATCGCATGCCCGACGGCCGGATCGTGATCGATAGCTATCATTGCTCGCGCTACAACCAGAATACCGGGCGGTTGACCGCCGAGATGTTCGAGGCGGTGTTCGCGCGCGCCGTGGCGTTGCGCGGGGCGGCTGTGTAGCGCTCTTCGCCCAGCCGCTGAGCTATCCGAAAAAAATTTCGCCCCACCCGTGCGGGTCGGTGCGCGCCGTGTCGTCATGTCAGTGCGGCGGGCAAGGGGGAAGTCCGCCGCAACCCATGCCGCACGGGAGGGCGAGGCGTGTTTCAGGATTTTCTGCGTCACGACGAACTGGGGCTGAAGATCGGCGAGGCGGCGGCGCGGCGCGACTGGTCGGTGCTTTTGCCCTTCTTCAACGAACGCGATTGCATCGGCGATACCGTAGCGAGCCTCGCACGGCAGGACGAGCGGCCGCTGGTGATCCTGATCGACAATGCCAGCACCGACGACAGCGCCGATGTGGCGGTCGCGGCGTGCCGCGACCACGATCTGCCCTATGTGCTGGTGCATGAGCGCCGGCCGGGGAAGGTCGCCGCGCTCGCCGCCGGGCTGGCCTGCGTCACCACCCCGTTCGTCGCGACCTGCGACGCCGACACCTGGTATCCCGCGCATTATCTCGCCACCGCGCAGACCTTGCTGGAGCGCACCGGGGTGGCGGCGGCAGGCGCGTATTTCGTCGCGCGCGCCGCCGGCACCGCACGGCGCGTGGCGTCGGCGCTCCACGTCAATATCGCCGCGCGCCTGCTGCCGGCACAATGCCACGCCGGCGGCGCGGGGCAGGTGTTCCGCACCGCCGCGTTGCGCGGGGCGGGCGGGTTCGATCCGCAGCGCTGGAATCTGGTGCTCGAGGATCACGAGATCATTCACCGCGTGCTGAAACACGGGGCGATGGATTATAGCACCAGCCTGTGGTGCTCGCCCTCGCCGCGCAAGCGCGACCGCGCCTCGGTGCGTTGGACGCTGGCGGAGCGGCTTTGCTATATCGTCACCGCCGCGACGCAGACGGGCGACTGGTTCTTCTACAATCACCTCGCGGCGCGGCTCGCGAAGCGGCAATTGTCGAGCGACCGGCTGCGCGAGCGGCGCTACCAGCGCGCCACTGCGCCCGCGGCGGTCTTTGCACCGGCGGTCGTGGCATGACCAAGGCCCGGCTGATCCTCTGCGCCGACGATTTCGCGCTTTCCCGCCCGATCAGCGAGACGATCGTCGCGCTCGCGCATGAGGGGCGGCTCAATGCGATCAGCTGCATGTCGGTCTGTCCCGGCTGGACCGCCGATGCGCGGCTGCTCGACGATCTGCCCGCGGGAATCGAGATCGGGCTGCATCTCACGCTGACCGGCGAGGCGCCGCTCACCGACATGCCCGAATATGTCCCCGACGGCGGCGTGATGCCGGAGATCGATCCGCTGACCGTCGCGGCGATGAAAGGCAATCTGCCGCTGGAGGAGATCGAGGGCGAGATCGCGGCGCAATTCCGCGCCTTCCGTCGCGCGACCGGCCGCATGCCCGATTTCGTCGACGCGCATCAGCATGCGCATGTGCTGCCCGGCATCCGCCGGCTGTTCCTCGATGCGGTGGCGATGCATGCGCCGGCGGCGTGGATCCGCGATTGCGGTGACCGGATGAGCGCGATCGCCGCGCGCCCCTATCGCGGCAAGGCGATCGGCAGCGCCTATCATGCGCGCGGGCTGCGCCGGGCGGCGGCGCAGCGCGGGCTGGCGTGCAACAGCAGCTTCGCCGGCCATTATGATTTCAACAGCGACTATGAGCGCGTCTTCCCCCGCTTCCTGCGCCGGCCGGGCGCGGTGCATCTGATCATGTGCCACCCCGGCGCCGGCGAGCTGCCGGGCGATACGATCGCGGCGGCGCGGCTGCGCGAGGCCTCGGCCTTGCACCGGATGCAGATCGCGGACATTGCTCGCGCTTATGGGCTGGAATTCGGCGGATGATCGTTCGTGCGCGTCGACACCGCGGAAACGCAGGTAATGGCGGCGCCGGGGCTCGTCGCCGCCTATCGCGAGCAGCGCGCGCAGCTGTTGCGGCTGCTGGCGGCGCGGCTCGGCAGCGCGGCGGACGCGGAGGATGCGCTGCAGGACCTGTGGCTGCGCGTCGCGGCCAATCCGCAGCCCGAGCTGGCCAACCCGGCCGCTTATCTGATGCGCATGGCGAACAATCTGGCGACCGACCGGCGGATCGCGGCGCAGCGCCGCGCGGTGCTGGAAACCGATTGGGCGGCGTCGGGCGACGTGGCGACCGACCGGCCTTCGCCGGAACGCGAATTGCTGGCGCGCGACGCGCTGCGCCACGCCGATCGGGTGATCGCCGCGATGCCGGAACGGATGCGCCTCGCCTATCGGCTGTTTCGCATCGATCAGGTGCCGCAACGCGAGATCGCGACGCGGCTCGACATATCGGTCAGTGCGGTGGAGAAATTGCTCCAGCGTGCCTATCGCCGGCTGCATGCGCTGGCGGATGGAGGGGACGATGACTGACATCGCCACGCACATCGACGAGGCGGTCCTCGACGCCGCGATCGCCTGGCACCTGCGGCAGGAGACGATGGGCGCGGCCGACTGGGCAGCGTTCACCGCCTGGCTGGAGGCCGATGCGACGCACGCCCGCGCTTATGACGCGGTGAGCCTGGCGGATGCCACGCGTCATCCGGCGGCGGTGCCGGCAATCGCGGCGAACGACGATGAGGCGCCGGTGCGCTGGTGGCGGCGCGGTCGTGGCGTCGCGCTCGCGGCGGGGGCGCTGGCGGCGGCGATCGCGGGGGCGGTCGGGCTGCGCGAGGCGGGGCTTCGGTCACCTGCGCCGGTGACGATCGCGGCGACCACGCCGCGAGCGGTGACGCTCGGCGACGGAACGCGTATCGCGCTGGCGGCAGGCGCGCGGGTCGAGGCCGGTGCGCGCAGCGCGACGCTCGAAAGCGGCCGTGCGACCTTCCGCGTCACGCATGATGCCGATCATCCCTTCACCGTCCGTGCCGGCGCGTGGGAGATTCAGGACGTCGGCACCGTCTTCGCCGTGACGCATGACTCGCGCGGCGTCGATGTCAGCGTCACCGAGGGCGCGGTGCTGTTCGATCCGCGTGACAGCCGGATCGCGCTGGCCGCGGGCGATGCGTTGAGCGTATTGCCGGGCAATCGCGTGATCCGTTCGCGCGTCGCGCCGGATCAGACGCGGGTTCTGACCTTCACCGGCCAGCCGATCCTGATCGCCGCAGAGACGATCGCGCTGGTTGCCGGGCGCGACGTGCGCGTCGACCAGCGGATCGCGATGACTCCTTTCACCGGCGTGATCCGATTGACGGGCGACACGCCGCGGGACATGGCGCATTTGGCAAGGCTGACGGGAATGCGCGTGTCGAATGAGGGGGTTGGTTGGATCATCGCGCCATCGACCGATCCTGCGCGCTAGCATAGCAGCGGCGGCGCTCTTTGCCGCCGTGCCATCTGCCGGTGCACAGACCCGCGGCGAGATCACGTTGCAAGCGGCGTTGCTCCAGCTTGCCACGCGCAGCGGCGAGGAAATCGTCAGCCTCGAACCGGGTCTGCGCGCGATCCGGGTCCGCCTGCCGCCGCCTGGGCTGCCGCTCGAAACGGCGTTGCGCCGGATGTTGCGCGGCACCGGCTATCGCGCCGAGCGCATCGCGCCGCACGGCTATCGCATCGTGCGCGCTGCGACGAGCCGGCCGGCGTCCGTGGCTCCGCCGCCGCCGTCGCCGGAAGACGCCGCCGATGTGATCGTCACCGCGAGCAAGCAGCATGTGCCGTTGCTGCGCTTTCCCGCCTCGATCACCTCGATCGTGCCGCATGCCGATGCCACCACCGGCGCGACGTCGAGCGTTGCCGATGCGGCGCGCTCGACCCCGGTGCTGCAGGCGACCGCGCTGGGAGTGGGGCGCGACAAGATCTTCATCCGCGGCATCGCCGACAGCAGCTTCGACGGCGCGACCCAGTCGACGACGAGCTATTATCTCGACGACATCCAGATGAACTACGCGACCCCGGAGCCGGGGCTGGCACTGGTCGACATCCGCGGGGTCGAGGTGATGGAGGGGCCGCAGGGCACGCTCTACGGCGCCGGCGCGATCGGCGGGATCGTGCGAATCATCCCCAATCCCGCGCAGCCCGGCGTCTTCCACGCCGGGATCACCGCCAGCGCCAGCGCGACGGCGGACGGCGGGCCGGGCGGGGACGTGTCTGGCTTCGTCAACTTGCCGCTGGCGGGCGACACCGCGGCGGTGCGGCTGGTCGGCTATCGCGCACATGAGGGCGGCTATATCGACGACCGGATGCTCCACCGACACGCGATCAACGACCTCGATCGCGTCGGCGGGCGCGGGGCGGTGCGGGTCGAGGCGGGCGACGGATGGCAGATCGACGCCAGCGTGCTGGGGCAGCGCAATTCCGCCAGCGACGCGCAATATATCGATTCGGGCGGCGATCGCCTGGTGCGCTCGGCGCGGATCGCACAGCCTTATTGGAACAGCATCGTGCTCGGGCGGGTGCATATCCGCAAGCGTTGGGCGAGCGGGCTCGAACTCGTCTCGGTGAGCGGGGTGAGCCAATATGATGCCGACGACTGGTTCGATGCGACCCCCGCGGGATCGCGCGGGACGGTGGCGTATAATACCGTGCGGTCGAACCTGTTGTGGACGCAGGAAGTGCGGCTCAGCCGGTCGCGTGCCGACGGCCAATCCTGGGTGGTCGGCGCGGCGATATTGCGCAATCGCGATTCGCTGAACCGGCAACTCGGCCCGGCGAGCGACCCGATCGAGATCATCGGCGTCACCAACGTCTCGCAGAATCTGTCGCTGTTCAGCGAGTTTACCGAGCCGCTCACGCATCGGCTGTCGATGACGATCGGATTGCGCGCGACGCAGGCGCGGGTCGACGGCTATCCCTCGCTCAAGCCCCGCGCGGGCGATCTGGTGCGCGGGCGGATGACGCGACGCGTCGATCCGACGCTGGCCTTGTCGTGGCAGCTCGCGCCGCGGCTATCGGTCTATGCGCGCTACCAATCGGGGTTCCGCACCGGCGGGCTCGCGGTGGCGCGCGGCATCGGGCGCGTCGCCGAGTTCAAATCGGATTCGATCGGAATGGGCGAGGTGGGGGTGCGGCATTTGCGCGACGGCGCCACCGGGGTCGATTTCGGCGCGGCGCTGTCCTATGCGCGGTGGCACGATATCCAGGCCGATCTGATCGACCGTCGCGGCCAGCCCTATACCGCCAATATCGGCAATGCGAACATCCTGACCGCGGAGGTCAGCGCGAACTGGGTGCCGGTGGCGCCGCTGCGGTTCGATCTATCGGCGCTCTATACCGTCAACAACGTCGATGGGCCGCTCGCCTCGACCTCGCCGACCGACAACCGGCGATTGCCCAATACGCCGCCGTTCAGCGCGCATGCCGGGGCCAATTACGGCTGGAGCGCGTTCGGCGGGGCGATGCGGCTGGCCGGCGCGATCGACTATATCGGCCGCTCGGTGCTCGGCACCGGCCATTATCTCGATATCGAGCAGGGGCGCTATGCGGTCGTCTCGGCGCGGGCCGAATGGACCCGGCGCGACCTGACCCTGTGGCTGGCGGCGGACAATATCACCGACAGCCGCGGCAATCGCTTCGCGTTCGGCAATCCCTTCACGCTGGCCAACCGCGACCAGCGCACCCCGCTGCGCCCCGCGACCGTCACGCTGGGGATCAAGGTGGAGCGGTAGGGGAGGCGCCGCGCGGGGGCGCCCCCGCGCGGGCCGGATATCAGTAAACGCGCTTCTTCGGCTTGATGTAATCGACGTCGTCGGTGAGCGTGTAATCGTGCACCGGGCGGTAATCGATCGTGGTCGCGCCGCCCTTGCCGCCCCAGCCGTCGAAGGTGGCGATGGTGTGCTTCATCCAATTGGCGTCGTCGCGCTCGGGGAAATCCTCGTGCATATGCGCGCCGCGGCTTTCCTTGCGGTTGTCCGCGCCCTTCATCGTCACGACCGCCTGGCCGATCAGATTGTCGAGCTCGAGCGTCTCGACCAGATCGGTGTTCCAGATCAGCGAGCGATCGGTGATGCCGATATCGGCCATCCCCTTGTTGATCGCGTCGATCTTCTGGACGCCCTCCGCCAGCAGCGCCGAATCGCGGAACACCGCGCAATGCCGCTGCATCGTGCGCTGCATCTCGCTGCGGATCTGCGCGGTCGGCGACCCGCCCTTGGCGTTGCGGAAGTGATCGAGCCGCGCCAGCGACTGCTCTTCCGAGCCCTTGGGCAGCGGATTGTGCGGGGTGTTGGGCTTCAGCGTGTCCTTGAGCCGCAGCCCGGTGGCGCGGCCGAACACCACGAGGTCGATCAGCGAGTTGGAGCCGAGCCGGTTGGCGCCGTGGACCGAGACGCACGCCGCCTCGCCGACCGCGAACAAGCCGGGGACGACCGCGTCGGGATCGCCGTCGCGCAGCTGGACGACCTCGCCGTGATAATTGGTCGGGATGCCGCCCATATTATAGTGGACGGTCGGGGTGACCGGGAGCGGCTGGCGGGTGAGATCGACGCCGGCGAAGATCTTGCCCGTCTCGGTGATCCCGGGCAGCCGCTCGTGCAGCACCTTGGGATCGATATGGTCGAGGTGCAGGTAGATATATTCCCCGTCCGGCCCGACGCCGCGGCCCTCGCGCATTTCCATCGCCATCGAGCGCGCCACCACGTCGCGGCTCGCGAGATCCTTGGCGCTGGGCGCATAGCGCTCCATGAAGCGCTCGCCCTCGCTGTTGGTGAGATAGCCGCCTTCGCCGCGCGCACCCTCGGTGATCAGCACCCCCGCGCCATAGATGCCGGTCGGGTGGAACTGGACGAATTCCATATCCTGCAGCGCGAGCCCGGCGCGCAGCGCCATGCCGTTGCCGTCACCGGTGCAGGTGTGCGCCGAGGTCGCCGACTGATAGACGCGCCCGCCGCCGCCGGTGGCCAGCACCACGGCATGCGCGCGGAAACGGTGGATCGCGCCGGTTTCCATGCACAAGGCGACCACGCCGCGGCACGCGCCGTTTTCCATGATCAGATCGAGCGCGAAATATTCGACGTAAAAGTCCGCGTCATACTTCAGGCTCTGCTGATAGAGCGCGTGGAGCATCGCGTGGCCGGTACGGTCGGCGGCGGCGCAGGTACGCTGCACCGGGGGGCCTTCGCCCATATTCTGCATATGGCCGCCGAACGGGCGCTGGTAGATCGTGCCATTGTCGTTGCGGCTGAACGGCACGCCGGCGTGCTCCAGCTCATAGACCGCGGCGGGCGCCTCGCGCACCATATATTCGATCGCGTCCTGGTCGCCGAGCCAGTCGGAGCCCTTGACGGTATCGAACATGTGCCACGACCAATGGTCGGGCGAATTGTTGCCGAGGCTGGCGGCGATCCCGCCCTGCGCCGCGACGGTGTGGCTGCGCGTCGGGAACACCTTGGTGATGCACGCCGTCTTGAGCCCGCTCTCGGCGATGCCCATCGTCGCGCGGAGGCCCGAGCCGCCGGCGCCGACGACGACCGCGTCATAGCTGTGATCGATGATCTGATAAGCGGCAGGCATCAGGCGGCAGCTCCGAAAGCGATCTTGAGGATCGAGAAGATCGCGGTCCCCGCGGTGACCGCGACGAACAGGTTGAGAAGGACGATCAGCACGACGCGATTCTCGGCATGGGCATAATCCTCGATCACCACCTGCAGCCCGAGGCGGAAGTGATAGAAGACCGAGGCGACCAGCAGGATCATCGGCACCGCGACCCACGCCGAGGCGAGCCACGCGTGGATGCTGCCGAAATCATGGCTCGGCATGCGCGCGATCGAGATCATCAGCCACGCCATCAGCAGCAGGTTGCTGCCCGCGGTCAGCTTCTGGTGCCACCAGTGCAGCGGGCCGTGATGCGCGCTGCCAAGCCCGCGGACGCGGCCGAGTTCGGTTCCCGTACCCATTAGATGACCCCCGTGAGAACGAGCCAGAAGGCGATCGTCAGCAGCGTCGAGGCGACGAAGGTGAGGATCGCGAGCAGCCGGTTGGCCTTGAGCTCGAACGCCGCGCCGGTATCGAGCACGAGGTGGCGGATGCCGCTCATCATATGCTGGAACAGCGATAAGGTGAGGCCGACGCCGACCACCCAGCCGATCGCGTTGAGCCGGCCGTCCGTATAAGTGAAGACGTCGACGAACACGGCATAGGCCTGTTTGCCGGCGGCGAGCGCGGCGAGCCACCAGACGAACAGGGCGGCGCCGACGGTCGCCATGCCGTCGCCGGTGACGCGGTGGAGAATCGAGGCCAGCATGGCCGGGCTCCAGCGATAATGAATCTGGAGCGGGCCGCTGAAGAGATGCGGGCTGCGCGGACGCGCGGGTTTCGAGGCCAAGGGCAAGTTCCTGCGATGAGCCGACGGTTCGGCGCGGTCTATGAGACGCGAAGCGCGGCGATGCAAGCGTGCGCAGGTCGATTGCTACGCGTTCGCTCTATCTAACCCTCGTTTAACCAATGGTTGTTAACGCATCGGCCGACGCGAAGGATGGAGCGCCCACTTGCATACCGATTTGCCTGCCCCCGGATCGATCGCCGCCACGATCGATATCGCCAGCCGCCTCAGGGTGTTCGACGTCGACGGCACGCTGATCGCCGCCAGCGCCGAGGTGTGGGAGGTGATCGAGCCCGAGATTCGCGAGGTTTCGGCGGCTTATTGGGATCAGTGGCAGCGCTGCTTCGCCAATGAGACCGCGTGGCGGACGCTCGACAACCGCATCGAGGTCGGCGTCACCTTCCTGCGCAACCGTTTTCTCGATACCAGCGGGTGGGAGTGGATCGAGGCGATCGAACGCTCGGTGGCGAGTGCCTTCGCAGGCGATGTTTCCAAGACCGCCTTGCTGTCGATGATCAGCGCCAGCGATCGCGCGGCGCTCGATGTGCTGATGCGCCGGCTGTCGCGTGACGATCCGCGACTCGCGCGGATGATCGATACGCTGATGCGGCTCTCGGCGATGGAGTGCGAGGTGACCGTCGCCATTTATTCCGCCTATCTCGAACATGCCGCGAAGGTCGCGCGCGACCGGCTGGCGAGTGAATTCCACGACGGCATCGCCGCGACGGTGGAAAATGCCACTTCCGAATGGGGATCGCTGCGCCAGCTCGCCTCGGGCGCCTCCTCCTCGACTCGCGGCGTACTCGGCAAGGCGAGCGAAGTCGCCGCCGCCGCCGAGCAATCCGCGGTCGCGATGCGCGAGGCGGCGCTGACCGCCGCCGGGCTGATCCACGCGATCGAGCAGGCGCGCGGCGAGGTCGAGGTCGCCGCCGATGTCGCCAACCGCGCCAGCGCGCAGGCCGGCGAGGCGGTGGGGGTGTCGCAATTGCTGTCCGATCACGCCCAGTCGATCGAATCGATCCTCGGGCTGATTCGCGACATTGCCGGGCAGACCAATTTGCTCGCGCTCAATGCGACGATCGAGGCGGCGCGCGCGGGGGATGCCGGGCGCGGCTTCGCGGTGGTCGCGCAGGAAGTGAAGAGCCTCGCGCGGCAGACCGCGCGCGCCACCGACGATATCGCCGCCAAGATCGCCGCGATCCAGTCCGCGACGCGCAGCACGGTGGAAACCAACGCCAGCATCCGCGCGACAGTGGCCGAGGTCGAGGATTCGGCGACACGCATCCGCCACGCGATGGAAGCGCAGGCGCAGACCGTCACCGCGATCACCGCCGCGGTCGACGAAACCGCGCTGGCGGCGGATTCGATGTCAGGCACGATCGCCGCGATCCGCGAGGATACCGAGGCGGTGGCGGTGGAGATCGATGCGTTCGGCACCGGCTTCGCCTCGCTTTCCGCGCGGCTGGCGCTGCTCAAGACCAGCGCGGGCGATTTCGCGCGCAAGGTGGCGGTGTGATCGCGGGCATGGCCTGACGCACGCGTCGCCGCTATGGCGCGGCGATGACGAGCACGCCAACCGAGCCGATTCCGGTCCCCGACAGCTGGAAGGTCACCTTGCCCTGCACCCGCGCCGAGGCCGAGGCGATCGACGCCGCGGGCGATCTGGCGATCGATGCGGTGCTGATGACCACCGAAGAGGTGGAAGACGATGTCGAGCGCTGGCGGCTCGACGCCTATCTCGAAAAAGAGCCCGATCAAGCGATGCTCGCCGCGTTGCGCGCCTTGGTGCCGAGCGCCGCGGGGGTCGCGCCGGTGATCGAGGCGCTCAGCGCCGAAGACTGGGTGGCGATGAGCCAGGCCGGGCTCGAGCCGATTCGCGAGGGGCGGTTCGTCGTCCACACCTCGGCGCATCCCGCGACGGCGGGCGAGGGCGAGCGCGCCTTCCTGATCGACGCCGGGCAGGCGTTCGGCACCGGGCATCATCACACCACCGCGGGCTGCCTGGCGATGATCGACGGGCTGGCGGGGCGGCGGTTCGCCAATGTCATCGATCTCGGCACCGGGACGGGGCTGCTCGCCTTCGCGGCGCGGCATTTGTGGCCCGAAGCGCGGGTGATGGCGACCGATATCGATCCGATCGCGATCGAGGTGACCGCGGAGAATATGGCGACCAACCACGTCGCCGCGATCGAGCTGGTGGTGGCAGACGGTGCGCGCGCGCCCGCGATCGCCGCACAGGCGCCCTATGATCTGGTGATCGCCAATATCCTCGCCGGGCCGCTCGTCGCGATGGCGCCCGAGGTGGCGGCGATCGCCGCGCCGCATGCGACGATCGTGCTGGCGGGGCTGCTGACCAATCAGGCCGAGACGGTGATCGAGGCGTATCGCGCGCAGGGCTGCACGCTCGCCGCGCGTGATGTGCGGGGGGATTGGACGATCCTGCGCCTCACCGCGCCGGAGACGCCGCGTCCGGCGGCGACCGACGGCGATCGCGAGGGGTGGGCGACCGACGGGCGGTAACTATCCACCCGTTCGCCCTGAGCTTGTCGAAGGGCTGTCTTTCTTCCTTGGAAGGAAAGTGCAGGGCTTCGACAAGCTCAGCCCGAACGGGTCGGGCTCGCCTCAGCCCGCCTTGGCGAGCGCATATTGCTGCGTGCCGCGCGTGAACACGATATCCTCCGGCAGCAATGTCGCGATCGGAATGTCGTCCTGCTGCTTGAGTTCGGCGTAGAGCGGCGCGAAATCGGTCTCGACCGTCACGCGCAGCAATTCGTCGAAGCTCGGGATGACGAAATAATTCTGCTGGAAATCGTCGATCCGATAGTCGGTGCGCATCACCCGCGCGAGATCGAAGCCGATGCGGTTGGGCGAGGCATCGTCGAGCGCGAAGCGGCTCTCGGCATAGCTCGAGACGATCCCCGCGCCATAGATGCGCATCCCCTCGGGCTCGGCGATCAGCCCGAACTCGACCGTATACCAGTAGAGCCGCCCGAGATATTTGAGCGCGTCGAGCCCCAGCGCGCGCTGCCCGCCCTTGCCGTAAGCCACCAGATAATCGGCGAATACCGGGTCCGCGAGCATCGGCACATGTCCGAACACGTCATGGAACACATCGGGTTCCTGGAGGTAATCGAGCTGATCGGGCCGGCGGATGAAATTGCCCGCGACGAAGCGGCGGTTGGCCATATGGTCGAAGAACACATCGTCGGGCACCAGCCCGGGCACCGCGACCACCTGCCACCCGGTCAGCTTCATCAGCCGATCGGACAGTTCCTCGAAATCGGGGATGCCGGGGCGCGACAGCTTGAGCACGTCGAGCCCGCGCAGATAGGCGTCGGAGGCGCGGCCGGGGAGCATCTTCGCCTGCCGGGCGAACAGCCGGTCCCAGGTCGCATGTTCCTCGGGCGTATAATGCGCCCAATTCTGCGGCACGGTCCAATCGGCGGCGGCGCCCGGCGGCGGGGTCAGAAGGTTCGCATCGGCCATGGCGGGACTATAGCAAGACGGCGGAGATAGTAACAGATGTAATCATCTCCGCCGTATCAGGCGGGCTATTCCGCGAGGCTGTGGGTCAGCGAGATCTCGGCCTTGATCAGCTTCGATACCGGGCAGCCGGCCTTGGCCTCGTTGGCGATCCGCGCGAAATCCTCGCCCGAAATCCCCGGCACATGGGCGCGCAGATCGAGCGCGGAACGGGTGATCGAAAAGCCGTCGCCGTCGCGATCGAGCGTCACCTTCGCCTCGGTTTCCAGCGTGCCCTTGTTATAGCCGGCGCGGGCCAGCGCGAAGCTCAGCGCCATCGTGAAGCAACTGGCGTGCGCGGCGGCGATCAGCTCCTCGGGGTTGGTGCCGGGGGCGTCCTCGAAGCGCGTGGCGAAGCCATAGGGGCTGTCCGCCAGCACCCCTGACTGGGTGGAGACGAACCCCTTGCCGTCCTTGCCAAAGCCTTCGTAACGCGCCGATCCGCTGTGGGTGGGCATCGATCTTTTCCTTTCGAGTAGGAGGTGATGACCATCGCACAACGGGCGCGGCCCCGAAAGGAGCCGCGGCCGATGAAATTAGGATTCGGACGTGATCAGCGGCATCGGCGCTTGCCGGAACGCTCGATCTCGCGCCCGGCCAGCGCGCCGACCGCGGCGCCGCCCAGCGTGCCGAGCGTCCGGTCGCCACGGGTGTCGATCGTGCGGCCGAGCAGCGCGCCCGCCGCACCGCCGACGATCAGCCCGGTCGTCCCGTCGGGGCGGCGGCAGTGCATGCGCCCGTCGCGCCCGCGCCATTCGCGATAGTCGTAATGCTTCTTCTTCGCCTCGGCCTGCGGCGTCGTGATGATCAGCGTCGGCACGATCATCGCCGCGGCGCCCAGCGCCAGCATCAGGGTGCGCATGATTCAAACTCCCGGTGGTTCAATGTCATATAATGATAACGTCTGGATCATAAGCCACGGCCGATGAACCGCCGGCAACCGGCTGTTCATGATCCGCGGCTTTCCACGATATCCACGCTATCCACAGGCATCGGGGCGCACTTAATTGTTGGTGCGACTCGCGATTGGTGACAGCATCAAGGGGTAGCCGGAAAGGGCGGATCGGAAGAAATTCCGCGATGTCTCAGAAGGTTACCCGATAGGTGGCGATGCTGGTGGCTCACGCAAACCGCAACGCGATCGATCGGTCGGGGTAGCCGGCGACAAAGTTATCCACAGCCTCGGCGTGCGAGCGGCGAGGGGGTGGGGCGCAGGTCCGGCGGCAGCCCGAAGGCATCCGGCGCATTCCCCTGACGGGATGTGCCGGATGCCGGCCGCCGAAGCCGCGGCGGCGCAAGATCGGTCACTTCCCCTCGGGCAAAACCGATCCCGCCGGAGCGAAAAGATGCGGCCGGAAGCCCGGCGATCGCTTCGGCGGACGGCAGGGTTCGGTCATTGCGAGCAGCATTCGAGCCGTTGCGGCAGGATGCGGGGAGTAGGGACCGGAAAGCGGCGCGGCCGACACCGTTAACGGTGCGGGGCGCGACGCGGGAGCGCGAAGGGATCGGATGCGGGCCATCCTGGCCGGCTTCTTTTTCCCACAGCTTCCATCATGCGGCGCGCGTTGCCTTCCCAGGCGCGTGCGGCGCGAGCCGCCGAAACCGGCGCAGCGCGTTCCTGCCGGGATGCGCGCAGCGTGCGGCGCGGCGACAGGGGGATCGGCAGCAATGCCGGTCCCCCGAATGCGTTTTGAGGAGCGGGCTGGCGCGGTTGGCGGCGGTGGCAGGGATTGGGTGGGAAGCGGTCATCCCGCTAGTTTGGCTAAAAGGTGGAAAGCAGACAGGATCGGCAGTAGTCCATGCTGATGGCGCTTTACTCCAAAGTCGAAGAGGTTTCGGCGTTGCCCCGGAACTTAAACAGCGGCGCGAATGGCTGGGGCTTCAGAGCGTGGAGTGACCTGCTCGATGACGAGGCTCCGCACCGGAAACTCATTGAGCGCTTCGCGGCCGCTTACCCGGAGGCCGGCTTCGCGCTGCCCCCGTATTATCGGGACGAAGATTATGTGGAAGCGGACGCCGCCTGGAATGGGGCGACAGTCTCGGTCTATTACGAGACTATCCTTAGCTACCTTTGGATTTGGTCGCCAAGTCGTGACGCGGTAACCTCATTCAGGGCCGCCCTTATCCCGCAAATTTCCTAGCGAACGTCCACTTTCGGAGTTCACGGATTCGGGTTTGAATGGCAGGCATTGGGGCGGAAGGAGCCAAACGACACCACCACCACCACCTGCGCGCTATCCTACAGACCCAACAACAGTTCGCTTTCTCCACAAACCGCTCTACCTGTGGCGCATGCCGCCCGCCGCGCTCCTCCCCACCTTTGCGCCCTGGTTCGATCTCGCCGGGCTCGCGGTGTTCGCCGCCTCCGGTGCGCTGGCGGCGGCGCGGCGCGGGCAGACGATGGTGACGCTCGCCTTCTTCGCGCTGATCACCGGGGTCGGCGGCGGCACGATGCGCGATCTCCTGATCGGCGCGCCGGTGTTCTGGGTGCAGGACAGCCGCGCCGCCGGGGTATGTCTGTCGGTCGCCTTCGTCATCTGGGTGACGCCTGAGCGCTGGTGGCGCGGGGAGGCGCTCGACTGGTTCGACGCGGTCGGGCTGGCGGCCTATGCGGTCTACGGCACGGCGAAGGCACTGCGCTTCGGCGTGCCCCCGCTGCCCGCCGCGCTGATGGGCGTTGTGTCGGCATGCGTCGGCGGGGTGATCCGCGATGTGCTGGCGGGCGAGCCGTCGATCATCATCCGGCCGGAAATCTATGTCACCGCCGCCGCGCTCGCTTCGGCGCTTTATGTGGCGCTGACCTTGCTCGGGGTGCCGACGGTCGAGGCGGCAACGCTGGCCGCGCTGGCGGGTTTCGCGTTGCGTGCGGCGGCAATCCGCTGGCGGCTCGCGCTCCCCGCCTATCGCCGCCGGCGCTGAGCCTCTCTCAGTCCCGCACCACCCCGATATCGGCGAAGCGCTTGGGCTCGACCGGGGGGACGACGCTGTCGTTCAACTCGCACTGCCAGAAGCCGACGTCGATCCACCGGCCCTGTTTATAGCCGATCTCGCGATAGACCCCGGCGCGGCGGAAGCCGACCGCTTCGTGCAGCGAGATCGATCCGTCGTTGGGTAGCGAGATGACGCCGATCGCCTGGGTGAAACCCTGTGCGCGCAGCGTATCGATCAGCGCTTCGTAGAGCAGCCGCCCGACGCCGTTGCCGCGCACCGCGCCGGCGACATAGATCGAGCTTTCGACGACATAGCGATAGGCCGGGCGATCGCGGAAGCGTCCGGCATAGGCATAAGCCACCACCGGCGCGTCCCCGCCTTCGCCGGAGGTCGCGACCAGCCACGGGTAGAGCCCGTCGGAGGCGCTCATCCGCGCCCGCATCGCGCGCGCGTCGGGCGCGTCGGTCTCGAACGAGACGGTGCCGGAAAGGACATAGGGCGCGTAGATGGCGGCGATGGCGGCGGCGTCTTCGGGGCGGGCGGGCCGGATGGCGATCAACGGTTGTTTCCCTTGCTGCTTCCGCCCCGAGCTATCGGGCCGGGCGGCAGGGGGCAACCTCTTACAGCGTGACCGCGTAGCTGTGCGCGTCGAAGCTCTGCCCGGTGCGCCCGCGATAATAAGCGCGCCGCTCGCCGACCTTGGCGAAGCCGTGCGCGGTATAAAGCGCGACCGCTTCGTTGCCCGCGCGTACCTCGAGATGGAGTTGGGTCACGTTGCGCGCGCGCGCGTCGGCGATCACACCGCGCAGCAGCGCCGCGCCGATCCCCCGCCGGCGAAACGCGGGGCGGACCGCGATCAACAGCAGTTCGGCTTCGTCGAGGATCGCGCGCGAGAGCGCGAAGGCGGCGACCTCGCCGTCGACCCGCGCCAGCGTCAGCCACACCCCCGGCATCCCCATGATCCCGATGCACTGGCTGCGGGTCCACGCCTCGCCGAAGCGCGGATCGAACGCCTCGGTCATCACCGTCTCGACCGCGGCGATATCGGCGGCGCTGCCGGCGACGAGATCAATCATGCGCAGCGAGGTGCTCATGCCGGCAGCTTGGCGTCGGGCGCGCGGCCGTAGAGCGGGCGCGCGGGGAGGGTGGCGAGCGCATCGGGCAGCAGGATCGCGGCCTTCGCATCGGGGAGCGCGTCGTGGAGCGTCAGCGTCGCGTCGAGCGCGGCGAGCCAGCGCACTCCGCTGCCTACCGCGGCGCGCGCGCCGAGCGCGGCGAGCGCCTCGGCAGGGGGCAGCGAGACGAGCGGGCCATCGGGGGCGAGGGGGGCGATGAACGGCTGCATGAACAGCTCACCGTGCCCCCCTTCCAGTACCACCGCAAGCGGCGCGGCGATGCCCCCCGCGATTGCGGCGGCGGCGATGAGCGAGGTTGAGCTATAGCCGTCGACCCGCGCGCCCCAGCCGAGCGCCAGCCCGCGCGCAGCGGCGATGCCGACGCGGATGCCGGTGAAGCTCCCTGGCCCGACGTCGACCAGGATATGCGGCGCGCGGCCGCCGTCGACCAGTTCGGCGATCATCGGCACCAACCGCTCGGCGTGCCCGCGTCCGACCACGGCGTGGCGCGAATCGATCACGCGGCCGCCCTCGATCAGCGCGACCGAGCAGGCAGCGGTCGCGGTGTCGATGACGAGCGTGCGGGGGCGATCAGGCGAGACGATTGAACTTCTCGAACGCCGGGCGGGGCGAGCGCGCGAAGATCGTCGCCGGATCGCCGTGGCCGAGCGTCGAGATGAAATTGGCGCGCACGGTCGGCTGGTCGGCGAAGAACGCCGCCTCGACCTGCTTGGCGTCGAACCCCGACATCGGCCCGGTATCGAGCCCGAGCGCACGCGCGGCGAGGATGAAATAGCCGCCCTGCAGCGACGAATTGCGGAACGCGCTTTCGTTGCGCAGCGCCTCATTGCCGACGAACCACGAGCGCGCATCGGCATGCGGGAACAATTCGGGGAGATGCTCGTGGAAATCGGTGTCCATGCCGATCACGACGCTGACCGGGGCGGCGAGGATCTTGGGGCGGTTGCCCTCCGACGCGGCGGCGGCGAGCTTGGCCTTGGCCTCGTCGCTGACGCACCACACCAGCCGCGCGGGCATCTGGTTGGCCGAGGTCGGCCCCATCTTCATCAGATCCCAGATCGCACGGAGCTCGGCTTCGCTGACCGGCTGGTCGGTGTAGCCATTATAGGTGCGGGCGGTGCGGAACAGCTGGTCGAGCGCAGCGTCGTCGAGGGGCTTGGTCGTCATGCCGCGGGGCTATAGCGTCGCGTCGATGCGCGCGTCGATAGGCTGTTACGGCGACGCAAGGTTTCCGTTCGTGATAAAGAGGCACATGCACGATCACACGCCCCCGGCGATCGATATCCCGTTCCGCCGCATCCACGCCGATGGCGAACCGCCGGACGCGATCGCGCGCGCGGTCGCGGTCGAGCGGCCGGTGGCGATCGAGTTCAACGGCATCGGCTATGCGGTGATGATGGCCACCCCGGCCGATCTCGACGATTTCGTCACCGGCTTCGCCTTTGCCGAGCGGCTGGTGACGCGCGCCGACCAGGTGATCGAGATCGATCGCCACACGCGTGACGACGGCGATCTGCTGCGCGTGACGCTGGCCGCCGACTGCGCCGAGCGGGTGGTGGAGCGGGCGCGGCATCGCGTGTCGGAATCCTCGTGCGGCCTGTGCGGGATCGAGAATCTGGCGCAGGCGATCCGTCCGTTGCCGCCGGTGAAGGCGACGCCGCGCGCGACGGACGGGGCGGTCTTCGCCGCGCTGGCGACATTGCGGGCACATCAGCCGCTCAACCGCGCGACCGGGGCGGTTCACGCCGCCGCGCGGGTCGCCGCCGACGGCAGGTTGGTGGCGGTGCGCGAGGATGTCGGGCGGCACAATGCGTTCGACAAATTGATCGGCGCGATGCTGCGTGCCGGGGCGGACTGGGACGGCGGGTTCGCGCTGCTCAGCTCGCGCTGCTCCTATGAACTGGTCGAGAAGGCGGCGCTGGCGCAATGCCCGCAGCTCGTGACGATCTCCGCGCCGACTAGCCTCGCGATCGCGCGGGCGCGGGATTGCGGGCTCAAGCTCACCGTGCTCGCGCGGCCGGATGCGATGCTCGAGGTGGAGGCGTGAAACTGCTCGGCGTGGTGCTCGCCGGGGGCGAGTCGCGCCGATTCGGCAGCGACAAGGCACGCGCGTTGCTCGGCGGCGTCGCGCTGGCGGATCACGCGCGGGCGACGCTGGCGCCGTTCGTCGCCGAGGTCGCGTTGTCGGGGGCGGAGGGGATCGCCGATTGCCCGGCGCCGGGGCTGGGGCCGCTCGGCGGGATATGCGGGGCGCTGCGCTATGCCGAGGCGCGGGGGTTCGCGGCGGTGCTGACGATCGGGTGCGATACGCCGTTCGTCCCGGCGGAGGTGCTGGCGAGGCTGGCTGCAGCGCCGGGCGCGGCGTTCGTCGCGGATACGCCGATCATCGGGTGCTGGCCGGCGGGGCTTGGCGATGCGCTGGCGGCGCGATTGCGGGCGGACCCGGACCGCTCGATGCGCGCGTGGTGTGCGGCGATCGGGGCGGTGCGGGTCGACGCGCCGGAGATCGCCAATATCAACCGGCCCGAGGATCTGGCGGCCTTGGCGCGCGCCTGACTATCACCGTCATCCCCGCGCAGGCGGGGATCCATTCTGGCTGGCCTATCGGCTTAGAACGCAACCTCAGCGCGAATGGATTCCCGCCTTCGCGGGAATGACGAAGAATAAAGTACGGCGGTCAACCTTCAGGATAGGGCGAAGGGCCGCCTTCGGCGATGAAGCGATCGATTCGCGCTTCGAGCACCGGCAGCGGGACCGAGCCGAGCGACAGCACGGTATCGTGGAAATGCCGGATGTCGAATTTCGGCCCGAGCGCCTTTTCGGCCTTGGCGCGCACCTTCTGGATCGTCAGCTCGCCGAGATAATAGCTCAACGCCTGCCCCGGCCAGCCGATATAGCGATCGACCTCGGAGACGATCTCGCGCTCGGGCAGCGCCGTATTGTCGCGCAGGAATTGCTGCGCCTGTTCGCGCGTCCAGCCCTTGGTGTGGATCCCGGTATCGACCACCAGCCGCGCCGCGCGCCACATCTGGTAGGAGAGCATCCCGAACCGCTCATAAGGCGTGCGATAGAAGCCCATCTCGTCGCCCAGCCGCTCGCAATAGAGCGCCCAGCCTTCGCCGAACGCCGAGATATAGCTGTTGCGGCGGAACGGCTTGAGTGCCTTGTTCTCCGCCGCGAGCGGCATCTGGAACGCATGGCCCGGCGCGCTTTCGTGGAGCGTCAGCGCGGGAAGCTGCGGCAGCGAGCGCGATTGCGGGTCATAGGTGTTGACCAGATAGACCCCCGGCCCGCCGCGCCCCGAGGTGTAATAAGGCGCGATCTGTGGCGGCACCTCGATGATCGCGAAGCGCTGGCGCGGCAGCCGGCCGAACCATTTCGCGGCCATGCCGTCGAAGCGCTTGGCATGCCACGCCGCTTCCTTGAGCAACTGATCCCCGGTGGTCGGGTGGAATTGCGGATCGGTGCGGATGAAAGTGAGGAAGGCAGGGAGATCGCCCTTGAATCCGGCGTCGGCCTTGGCCTTTTCCATCTCGGCGCGAATCTTGGCGACCTCCGCGAGCCCGAGCTGGTGGATCGCATCGGGGGTCAGGTCGGTCGTCGTGTAAACGCGGATGCGGCTTTGGTAATAAGCCGCGCCGTTGGGATATTTGTCCGCGCCGAGTTGCTTGGTCAGCCCCGGAAAATAGCTTTGCTGGAGAAACGCCAGCAGTCGCTGGTGTGCCGGGATCACCTGATCGGCGATCACCTTGCGCGCGGCGGCGCGCAATGCCTCCTGCGTCGCCGCGGGCATCGTGGCGGGCAATTTGGTGAAGGGCTCGTAATAAGAGACTTTGGTCGGATCGGTCGCGCCGGCGATTTCCGCCACGCCTTTCTCGCGCCCCTGCATCACCACCGCGGGCGGGGTGAAGCCGCGCGCAAGCCCGGCCTTCATATTGTCGGTCTCCTGCGCGAAGAAGCCCGGGATATCGCCGAGCCATGACAGATAGTTGCGGTAATCACGCTCGCCATTGGCGAAATTGCCCCGCGCGACGCCCTGGAGATCGGACCAGAAAGCGCTATCGCCGTTGACCGGCTTTTCGAACTCGCGGAACGTCTCGTCGTCAACCTGGCTGGCGATCTGCGCGCGATAGACCTGCCAGTCGGTCAGCGTATCGGGCGAGAGCGTCTTGGGATCGATCGCATCGAGCTTCGTCAGCACGTCGCGCCAATAAGCGAGCCGGCGGGCGTGCGCCGCGGCCGAATCATCCGCGATATGCGCCTCGACCGTGCCGGGGGCGTGATCGGCAATCCCCTCCTTCTCGCGCCACGCCCATTCGTCCTGCCAGATCCGGTCGAAGCGCGTGTCGGCGGTCGGGGGGGTGGGCGAGGGCGCTGGGGCCGCGGCGATCAGCAGCATAGCTGCCGGAGCAAGGATGGAACGCATGTCAGCGATCGTGGCCGAAGCGCGGCGTTGCTTCAACCCGGGGCTTCAGCCCGGCGTCATCGCAAGCCGGGTTTCCTCGACGCGGCGGCGATGTTCGCGCCATACGATGTAGAGGCCGGAGGCGATGATCAGCGGCGCGCCGATCCAGGTCGCCGGAGTGGGCAGGTGATCGAACAGCAACCCGCCGAGCAGGGTCGCCCATAGCAAGGCAGTGTAATCCATCGGCACCACCACGCTGACTTGCCCCAGATGGAGCGAGCGCGTCATCGCGATCTGCGCCGCGCCGCCGAGCAGCCCGATCGCGAGCAGCGTCCCCCAGCCGCGCGCATCATGCGCCTGAGCGAAGAACGGATAGATCGCGCCGAGCGGCACCAGCGACAGCGCCGAAAACCAGAAGACCGTCGTCAGCCCGCTTTCGGTCTTGCCGATCGTGCGCAACAGGATCGAGACGATCGCGCTGAGCAAGGCCGCGCCGAGGCCGGTCGCGACGCCGAGCGGCGGGATATGCCCGCTCCCCGGCTGGGTGACGATCATCACCCCGACGAATCCTGCGAAGACCGCCGCCCAGCGCCGCCAGCCGGTCGGCTCGTGGAGGATGAACGCGCCGAGGATCGTTGCGAAGATCGGCATCGAAAACCCCAATGTCGTCGCCTCGGCGAGCTGGAGCAGCATCACCGTGGCGAAATTGAGCGTCATCGAGGCGAGGCCGAGCGTGCAGCGCAAAATATGCGCGCCGAGCCGTTGCGTGGCGAGCGAGCCGAACCCCGGCCCGACGCCGACGATCGCCAGCACCAGCAGTGTCGCGATGAACTGGCGCCAGAACATGATCTCGGCGAGCGTCGCGCCTTGCGCCTCGGCGAGCTTGATCAGCGCGCTCATGCCCGCGAACAGCGCCGCGGAGGTCAGCCGCAGCCCGATCGCGCGCGCGACATGCTGGTGATCCCCGCTCCCCATGCGATCGCCAGTGCCGCACCGGCTGTGAGAACACAACGGACGAGGTTCTAGAAATTCATGCCGTCATGCCGGGCTTGACCCGGCATCCAGAGCCACAAACACCTTCCCGAGACTCTGGATGCCGGGTCGAGCCGGGCATGACGGTTGGGAACCGTCGGTCTGAATCTGCCTGCGGCCGGGGCGAACAAGTCCGCAGGTGACGAACGCGGCAACGCACGGTAAGCGCGCGCGTTATGATCAAGCACGCCCTTTCCGTCACGCGCGACGGCGATTTCGCGCAATGGTATCAGACCGTCGTCGCCGAGGCCGACATGGCCGAGGAATCGGGCGTGCGCGGCTGCATGGTGATCCGCCCGTGGGGCTATGGCATCTGGGAACGCATCCAGCGGCTGCTCGATGATCGGATCAAGGCGACCGGCCACGAAAATTGCTATTTCCCCTTGTTCATCCCGCTTTCCTATTTCGAAAAGGAAGCCGAGCATGTCGACGGCTTCGCCAAGGAGATGGCGGTCGTCACGCATCACCGGCTGGTGGCGGACGGCAAGGGCGGGCTCGTCCCCGATCCCGAGGCCAAGCTGGAGGAGCCGCTCGTCGTCCGCCCGACGAGCGAGACGGTGATCGGCACCGCCTTCGCGCGCTGGGTGCAATCGTGGCGCGACCTGCCGGTGCTGATCAACCAATGGGCCAATGTCGTCCGCTGGGAAATGCGCACCCGCATGTTCCTGCGCACCGCCGAATTCCTGTGGCAGGAAGGGCATACCGCCCACGCCAGCGCCGATGAGGCGCGCGAGGAGACGCAGCGTATGCTGGAGGTCTATCGCAGCTTCGCCGAGGACGATCTCGCCTTGCCGGTGGTAGCGGGCGAGAAGCCGGAGAACGAGCGTTTCCCCGGTGCGGTCGCGACCTATTCGATCGAGGCGATGATGCAGGACGGCAAGGCGCTGCAGGCCGGCACCTCGCACTTCCTCGGCACCAATTTCGCGCATGCGCAGGGCATTCGCTTCCAGAATGCCGAGGGCGAGCTCGAATTCGCCAATACGACGAGCTGGGGCGTGTCGACCCGCATGATCGGCGGCATCATCATGGTCCACGGCGACGACGACGGCTTGCGCGTGCCGCCGAAGATCGCACCGTGGCAGATCGTAATCGTCCCGATGCTGCGCGATCAGCCGGAGGATGAGGCGATCGTCGATTATTGCCGCGGGCTGCAGGGCGAGCTGGCGAAGCTTTCCGCTTTGGGCGAGCCGGTACGCGCGCTGCTCGATCTCAAACAGGCCAAGGCGGCCAACAAGCGCTGGGGCTGGGTGAAGAAGGGCGCGCCGATCGTAATCGAGGTCGGCGGGCGCGATGTCGCCGGCGGCAATGTCTCGGTGCTGCGCCGCGACCGGCTGTATCGCGAGGACGGCAAGCTCGACAGCCGCGTCATCGCGCGCGACGATTTCGTCGGCGCGGCGGCGGCGCTGCTGGAGGAGATCCAGTCCGGGCTCCACGCCGAAGCGCGCGCGCGGCTCGAGGCCAATATCACCCGCGTCGACGATTGGGCCGGGGTGGAGGCGATGTTCGTCGAGAGCGCGGCCAAGCCGGGCTGGGCCGATGTCGCCTGGTCGCGGCCGACCGGCGCGGCGCTCGATCAGGTGGTCGAGCGGTTGAAGGCGCTCAAGCTCACGATCCGCAACGCCCCGGTGGATCAGGGCGCGACCGACGGCGCGTGCATCTTCACCGGGGCGCCGGCGGTCGAGCGCGTGCTGATCGGGAGGGCTTATTGATGGCGGCGATCTGGACCCAGCCGGTCGATCTCGCGCAGCTCACCGCGCTCGGCACCAACGCGCTGCCGGGGCTGATCGGGATCGAATTTACCGATTATGGCGATGACTGGATGCGCGCGCGGATGCCGGTCGACGCGCGCACCCACCAGCCGTTCGGACGGCTCCACGGCGGCGCTTCGGTGGCGCTGGCGGAGACGGTCGCCTCGGTCGCCGGCTTCATGGCGGTGCCCGAGGGCAAGGTGACGGTGGGGCTGGAGATCAACGCCAACCATATGCGCCCGGCGATGTCGGGGCATGTCCACGCCACCGCCACAGCCGAGATGCTCGGCCGCACGACGCAGGTGTGGACGATCCGCATCGAGGACGATGCCGGCAAGCTCGTCTGCCTTTCCCGCATGACCGCGGCGGTGATCGACCGCCAGTAAAGGACCCGATTCATGACCACGACGATCCGCGCCGCCGACCTGATCGACAGCGTCGCCGATGCGCTGCAGTTCATCAGTTACTATCACCCGATGGATTATATCCGCGCCTTGGGCGTGGCGTATGAGGCGGAGCAATCCCCGGCGGCGAAGGACGCGATCGCGCAGATCCTGACCAATTCGCGGATGTGCGCGGAGGGGCATCGCCCGATCTGTCAGGACACGGGAATCGTCAACGTCTTCGTCAAATGGGGCATGGACTGCCGGCTCGACGACACGACGCGCAGCATGCAGGACGTGGTCGACGAGGGCGTGCGCCGCGCCTATCTCCACCCGGAGAACAAGCTGCGCGCCTCGGTGCTCGCCGACCCCGCCTTCACCCGCCGCAACACCCGCGACAACACGCCCTGCGTGCTCCATGTCGAGCTGGTGCCGGGCGACAAGGTCCATGTCGATGTCGCGGCCAAGGGCGGCGGGAGCGAGAACAAGTCCAAGTTCAAGATGATGAACCCCAGCGACTCGATCGTCGACTGGGTGCTGGAGATGCTGCCGCAGATGGGCGCCGGCTGGTGCCCGCCGGGGATGCTCGGGATCGGCATCGGCGGCACCGCGGAACATTGCGTGCTGCTCGCCAAGAAGTCGCTGATGGAACAGATCGACATGGCGACGCTGAAAGAGCGCGGCCCGAAGAACGATATCGAGGCGTTGCGCATCGAGATTTTCGACAAGGTCAATGCGCTCGGCATCGGCGCGCAGGGGCTCGGCGGGCTGGCGACGATCCTCGACGTCAAGATCATGGACGCACCGTGCCACGCCGCGGGCAAGCCGGTGGCGATGATCCCCAATTGCGCCGCCACCCGCCACGCGCATTTCACGCTCGACGGCAGCGGCCCGGCCTATCTCGAGGCGCCCAAGCTCGAGGAGTGGCCCGATGTGAACTGGACGCCCGACAAGGCGGCGAAGCGCGTCGATCTCGACACGCTGACCCCCGAGGTGGTGCAGAGCTGGAAGCAGGGCGACCGGCTGCTCTTGAACGGCAAGATGCTCACCGGGCGCGATGCGGCGCATAAGCGGATCAAGGACATGCTCGACAAAGGCGAGCCGCTGCCGGTCGAGTTCAAGGGCCGGGTGATCTATTATGTCGGCCCGGTCGATCCGGTCGGCGAGGAAGTGGTCGGCCCCGCCGGCCCGACCACCGCGACGCGGATGGACAAATTCACCCGCATGATGCTCGAACAGGGGCTGCTCGCGATGGTCGGCAAGGCCGAGCGCGGCCCGGCTGCGACCGAGGCGATCCGCGATCACAAATCCGCCTATCTGATGGCGGTGGGCGGCGCGGCCTATCTCGTTGCGCGTGCGATCAAGGGGAGCAAGGTCGTCGGGTTCGAAGATCTCGGGATGGAAGCGATCTACGAATTCGAGGTGCAGGACTTCCCCGTCACCGTCGCGGTCGATGCGGAGGGTAATAACGTCCACCAGCTCGCCCCGCTGGTGTGGAAGGACAAGATCGCCAAGGAGCATCTGCTCGTCGGGGCGTAACGTTTTCTCCTTCTTCTCCCCTCCCTTGAACAAGGGATGGGTCGGGGGCGGGTTGGCCTCGCGGATACCGGTCACCCAGCCCCATACCCACCCATCCCCAGCCCCTCCCTTCACGAGGGAAGGGGGGAGGGAACCACTTGCACGCTCTGCCATAAATAATGTTATGCTCCCCGCGGCCACGATCGCGAGGAGAGGCAGGTTGGACTACGAACAGATCCGCTATACGGTGAGCGACGGGATCGCGACGATCACGCTCGACCGTCCCGACAAGCTCAACGCCTTCACCGCGCGAATGATGCATGAACTGATCGACGCGTTCGACCGGATCGATGCCGACGACGATGTCCGCGCGGTGATCGTCACCGGCGCGGGGCGTGCCTTTTGCGCCGGGGCCGATCTGTCGGGGGGCGCCAAGACCTTCGACTATGAAAACCGCGGCGACGAATCCCCGGTCGGGCCGAACGGCGAGCTGCGTTATTCGAACGAAAGCGCGCGTGACGGCGGCGGCCGGCTGACCTTGCGGATCTTCGAATGTTTGAAGCCGGTGATCGCGGCGATCAACGGCCCGGCGGTCGGGGTTGGCTCGACGATGACCTTGCCGATGGACATCCGCCTCGCCAGCGACAGCGCGCGGATGGGGTTCGTCTTCGCGCGGCGCGGAATCGTGCCGGAGGCGGCGTCGAGCTATTTCCTGCCGCGCGTCGTCGGGATCAGCCAGGCGCTCGAATGGTGCTATTCGGGGCGGGTGTTCGACGCGGCCGAGGCGCTGAAGGGCGGGCTGGTCAAGGAAGTCCTTCCCGGCGATCGGCTGATCGCCCGCGCGACCGAATTGGCGCGCGAGATCGCCGATAATACAGCCCCGGTCTCCGTGGCGCTCACGCGGCAGATGCTGTGGCGCGGGCTGGGTTATTCGCACCCGATGGACGCGCACAAGGTCGACAGCCGCGCGATCCTGTCGCGTGGGCGATCGGGCGACGCCAAGGAGGGGGTGACGTCGTTCCTCGAGAAGCGCGCGCCGGTCTATCCCGATCGGGTGTCGCGCGACATGCCCGATTTCGTCCCGTGGTGGGAGGAGCAGCGGTACAGCTGAGCATGCTGCGTCGAAGCGCGATTCCCGCTCCCCGTTCGGGCTGAGCTTGTCGAAGCCCTGCACTTTTCTTCCATGCAAGAAGGACAACCTTCGACAAGCTCAGGGCGAACGGATCATATTGCCTGCTCGATGCTTAAGGGTGGCAATGGCGAAGGATGACGACAAGCGACTCGCCGCCGAGGCGGCGGTGGCGGAGGTGGCCGACGGGATGCTCGTCGGGCTCGGCACCGGCAGCACCGCGGCGTTCGCAATCGCCGCGTTGGGGCGCCGCATCGCGGAGGGGCTGAGGGTGGAGGCGGTCGCGACCAGCGAAGCGACCGCTGCCGCCGCGCGCGCCGTCGGCGTCGTCGTCCGCAATTTCAGCACGATCGCCACGCTCGACCTGACGATCGACGGCGCCGACGAGATCGATTCGCGGCTGTTCGCGATCAAGGGCGCGGGCGGGGCGATGCTGCGCGAGAAAGCGGTCGCTGCCGCCTCGCGCCGGATGGTTGTCATCGCCGATGGATCGAAGCGAGTCGCGGCGATCGGCGCGGCGAAAGTCCCGGTCGAGGTGCTGCCCTTCGCGAGCGCCTCGGTGGTCGCGGCGCTCGAACGGCTCGGCGCGGCGGTGGCGGTGCGCGCGGGTTATGTCACCGACAATGGCAATATCATCGCCGATTGCCACTTTCCCGCGATGCCCGATCCGCGCGCGCTTGCCGCGCGGATCGCCGCGATTCCGGGCGCATTGGGCCACGGCCTGTTTCTCGATGAGGTCGATGCCGCATATATTGCCGCCGACGGTAATGTTACGAGGCTGGAACGCGACGGATCGAGTGGCTAGGGTCCAAACTCACATAGGACAGCGTCGTGACGGAGCGGATTTTGGCGCCGGGCCAGGAGCAAGGAGAGAGCGATGCTTCTGCATCGTGATCGACGCGCGACGCCGCATGGCGCCACAAGACGCCCGCCGCGGAGCGGTCGCCCGGAGAAGTCCGCTGGACGGCGTCGCTTGCTTGCGCGTAGCGACTGCTAAGCGTCTGCGCTGCGCTCCATGGGGCACCCCACAAAGTCCTACTTTGTGGGAACCCCTTTGCCCGCGGACTTCTCCGGGCGATCACGGCGTTGTCCTATGTGAGTTTGGACCCTAAGGGGGCGGGGAATCGGCAACCGCGCGCCCGACCGGTGCGTTCGCCCCTATGACCCCGAACGAGGCTCTTTGATGACCGACACCGCTACCGCCCCCGCCGGCGTTCACGAAGACGGCAGCCCCGAACGGCTGGCGATCGACACGATCCGCACGCTTTCGATGGACGCGGTGCAGCGCGCCAATTCGGGCCACCCGGGCACGCCGATGGCGCTCGCGCCGGTCGGCTGGACCTTGTGGACCAAATTCCTCCGCTACGATCCCGACACCCCCGACTGGCCGAATCGCGACCGGTTCGTGCTGTCGGTCGGTCACGCCTCGATGCTGCTCTATTCGCTGCTCCACCTCGCCGGGGTGAAGGAACTCGACCGCACCGGCAAGCCGACCGGGCGTCCGGCGGTGAGCCTTGAAGATATCGAGGCGTTCCGCCAGCTTGGCTCGAAGACCCCGGGCCATCCCGAATATCGCCACACCACCGGGGTCGAGACGACCACTGGCCCGCTCGGGCAGGGTTGCGGCAATTCGGTCGGCATGGCGATCGCCGAGCGCTGGCTCGCCGCGCGCTACAACAAGCCGGGCTTCACCCTGTTCGATCACGACGTCTATTCGCTGTGCGGCGACGGCGACATGATGGAAGGCGTCGCGTCCGAGGCGGCGAGCCTTGCCGGGCATCTCAAGCTTTCCAACCTGTGCTGGATCTACGATTCGAACCATATCTCGATCGAGGGCGGCACCGATCTCGCGTTCGACGAGGATGTCGGCAAGCGCTTCCTCGGCTATGGCTGGAACGTCATCCATGTCGACGACGCCAATGACGTCGCCGCGCTGACCGCCGCCCTCGACGCGTTCCGCAAGACCGACGACCGGCCGACGCTGATCATCGTCCATTCGGTGATCGGCTGGGGCAGCCCGCGCGCCGGCAGCGAAAAGGCGCATGGCGAGCCGCTCGGCGTCGAGAATATCGCCAAGACCAAGGAAGCCTATGGCTGGCCGGCCAAGGATTTCTACGTGCCGGAGGGCGTGCAGGCGGCGTTCGAGCAGGCGGTCGCCGGGCGTGGCCGCCCGTTGCGTGAGGAATGGCAGGCGACGCTCGCCAAATATGAGGAAGTCGAGCCGGCGCTGGCCACGGAGCTCGATCTGATCCTCGCCGGCAAGCTGCCCGAGGACTGGGATGCCGATATCCCGGTGTTCGAGGCCGACGAAAAGGGCCTCGCGAGCCGCGATGCGGGGGGCAAGGTGCTCAACGCGATCGCCAAGCGCGTGCCGTGGCTGATCGGCGGGTCGGCCGACCTCGCGCCCTCGACCAAGACCGACATCAAGGGCGCGGCGTCGTTCGAGGCGAACAATTACGGCGGCGCGAACTTCCACTTCGGCGTGCGCGAACATGCGATGGGCGCGGTCGTCAACGGCATGACGCTGTCGGGGCTGCGCGCTTATGGCAGCACCTTCTTCGTGTTCCTCGATTATATGCGCCCGCCGGTGCGCCTCTCGGCGCTGATGGAGTTGGGCTGCACCTGGGTCTACACGCACGATTCGATCGGCGTGGGCGAAGACGGGCCGACCCACCAGCCGATCGAGCATCTCGCGATGATGCGTGCGACCCCGGGAATCGACACGATCCGCCCGGCCGATGCGAACGAGGTGGCCGAGGCGTGGCGCGCGATCGTCAGCGACGGCCAGCATCCGACCGCGCTGATCCTGTCGCGTCAGGCGCTGCCGACGCTCGATCGCAGCAAGTACGCCAGCGCCGCAGGCGTGGCGAAGGGCGCCTATGTCCTCGCCGACAGCCCCGATCCGCAGGTGATCCTGATCGCGACCGGCTCCGAAGTGTCGCTGGCGCTCGGCGCTTACGAGCAGCTCAAGAGCGAGGGGATCGCGGCGCGCGTCGTGTCGATGCCGTCGTGGTTCCGCTTCGAGCGGCAGGATGCGGCGTATCGCGAAAGCGTGCTCCCGGCCAAGATCACCGCGCGCGTCGCGGTCGAGATGGCGGGCGGGTTCGGCTGGGATCGCTATGTCGGCGCCAAGGGCCGCACCGTCACCATGTCGGGCTATGGCGCCTCGGCACCGGCGGGTAAGCTGATGGAAGCGTTCGGCTTCACCGTCGGCAACGTCGCGCAGATCGCCAAGGAAGCGCTGCAGGGCTGATTCGGGGTTGCAGCGGCGGGCCGGCCGCCAAATATCGGAATTCTACCGTTCGAATATGGAGTTGAATGCAATGGGACACCTCAACGACCTTGAAAGCCACGGTCAGGCGGTGTGGCTCGACTTCGTCGACCGGAAGTTTCTGAACGAGGGCGGGCTGGTTAAACTGGTCAAGGAGGACGGCGTCACCGGCGTCACCTCCAACCCGTCGATCTTCGAAAAGGCGATGGGCCACGGCACGGCTTATGACGAAAGTCTCGCGGCGTTCGACAAGGCCAAGCCCGATGCGTCGGCGATGGCGCGCTACGAGCATCTCGCGATCGAAGACATCCAGAACGCTGCGGATACGCTGCGCCCGATCTACGACCGGCTCAACGGCAAGGACGGCTATGTCAGCCTCGAAGTCTCGCCCAAGCTGGCCGAGGACACCGACGGCACGATCGCTGAGGCGGCACGGCTGTGGGCGGCGGTCGATCGCCCCAATCTGATGATCAAGATCCCGGGGACGCCGGAGGGCGTGCCCGCGATTGCCGCGTCGATCGCCGCGGGGATCAACGTCAACGTGACTTTGCTGTTCTCGATCGAGGCATATAAGGCCGTCGCGCTGGCGTTCGTCGAGGGACTCGAGGCGCGTGTCGCCAAGGGGCAGCCGATCGATCGCCTCGCCAGCGTCGCGAGCTTCTTCGTCAGCCGCATCGACAGCAAGATCGACGACAAGATCGACGCCGGGGTCGGCGGGGACGAGGCCAAGGCGCTGAAGGGCAAGGTCGCGATCGCCAACGCCAAGGCGGCCTATGCCTGGTATCAGGATTTCATCGCCTCGGATCGCTGGCAGAAGCTCGCCGCGAAGGGCGCGATGCCGCAGCGGCTGCTCTGGGCCTCGACCGGGACCAAGAACCCCGATTATCCCGACACGCTCTATATCGACGCGCTGATCGGCGCGGATACGGTCAACACCGTGCCGCCCAAGACGCTCGACGCCTTCCGCGATCACGGCACCGTCGCCGAGACGCTGACCCAGGATATCGAGGGCGCGCGCAAGGTGCTCGCCGACGCCGAGCGGCTCGGACTCGATCTCGACGGGGTGACGACCTTGCTCGTCGCCGAGGGGGTGCATTCGTTCATCCACTCGTTCGACGATCTGCTGGGGGCGATCGCGGCCAAGCATCCTGCCGCTGCCTGACGATTCCCTTGCGGAACGATATCCGCGCCCGGCGATTGAACGGGGCGGTAGTGGCGGAGGGACCAGCATGAAGATCGGCATCGTCGGCCTTGGCCGGATGGGCGGGAATATCGCACGGCGGCTGATGCGCGGCGGGCATCAATGCGTCGTGTGGGATCGTAACGCCGATGCGGTGAAGGAACTGGCCGGCGAGGGCGCGATCCCCGCCGATTCGCTCGACGCAATGCGCGGGCTGCTCGCCGATCCGGCGATCTGGTGGGTGATGCTCCCCGCGGGCGACCCGACCGAACAGACCGTCGCCGCGATCGGCGAGAAGGCCGCGCCCGGCACGATCGTGATCGACGGCGGCAACACCTTCTGGAAAGACGATATCCGCCGCGCGAAGGCGCTCGCCGCGAAGGGCGTGGATTATGTCGATGTCGGCACTTCCGGCGGGGTGTGGGGGCTCGAACGCGGCTTCTGCATGATGATCGGCGGACCTAAGGCCGCGGTCGACCTGCTCGATCCGATCTTCGACACGCTCGCCCCGGGAACGGGGAGCGTGCCGCGCACCCCCAATCGCGATCCCGCGGACAATGAGGATCCGCGCGCCGAGAAAGGCTATATCCACGCCGGCCCGGTCGGCGCGGGACATTTCGTCAAGATGGTCCACAACGGCATCGAATATGGGCTGATGCAGGCCTATGCCGAGGGCTTCGACGTGCTCGCCGGGCGCAATGCGGCGCAGCTGCCCGAGGGCGAGAGATTCGATTTCAACCTCGCCGATATCGCCGAGGTGTGGCGGCGCGGATCGGTGATCTCGTCTTGGCTGCTCGATCTCACCGCCACCGCTTTGGCCGGCGATCACGATCTGTCGCATTATTCCGGCAATGTCGCGGATTCGGGCGAGGGGCGCTGGACGATCGACGCGGCAATGGAGCAGGCGACCCCGGTGTCGGTGCTCACCACCGCCTTGTTCGCGCGCTATCGCAGCCGGGTCGATCATCTGTTCGGCGACAAATTGCTCTCCGCGATGCGCTACGGCTTCGGCGGGCATATCGAGCGTCCCGAATGACGTTAGTGGTCTGCGACGTCGACGGCACATTGGTCGACAAGCAGAAGCGGCTGAGCGAGGCGACCGTCGCGGCGGTCACCCGGTTGCGCGCGCACGGCTTCGGCTTCACCTTGATCAGCGCGCGGCCGATGTCGGGGATGATGGCGCTCGCCGAGCGGCTCGGGCTCGATGTGCCGATGGGAGCGTTCAACGGCGGGATCGTGTTCCGCCGCGACGGCTCGATCGCCGAGCATCACACGATCCCGCCCGAGGTGGCGCGCGGCGTGTTCGAGGCGGTGGGCGATGCGGCGGTCGATCGCTGGGTGTTCGCCGACGACCGTTGGTATGCCTCGACCGATCAGGGCGTGCATGTCGATCACGAGCGGATCGCCTCGGCGCAGGAGCCGGTCGTGCGTGCCGGGTTCGACGATCTGCTCGACCGGGCTGACAAAATCACCTTCGTCAGCGACGACCGCGAACTGCTCGTCGCGCTGGCCGAGCGGGTGAAGCCCTTCGCCGACCGCGCCACGATCGTCCAGTCGCAGGTCTATTATCTCGACGTCACCGCGCGCACCGCCAACAAGGGCGACGGCATCGCGGCGCTGGCGCATGCGATCGGGGTGCCGCTCACCAAGACGATCGCGATCGGCGATCAGGCCAATGACCTCGCGATGTTCGCGCGCGCCGGGCGATCGATCGCGATGGGCAATGCCACCGATGCGGTGAAGGCCGAGGCGGACGACGTGACGACCGCCAACGACGCCGACGGTGTGGCGCATGCGATCGACAATCTGATCCTTGGGAGAATGATGTGAAGCGTTTGGTGGCGTTCGATCTCGATGGCACGCTGGCGGAGAGCAAGCAGGCGATCCAGCCCGACATGGCCGAGGCGCTGGCCGATCTGCTCACCGTCGCCGATGTTGCGGTGATCTCGGGCGGGGACTGGCCGCAGTTCGACAAACAGGTCGCCTCGCGGCTCCCCGCGCGCGCCGATGTCGCGAAATTGTGGCTGATGCCGACCACCGGGACCAAGCTCTACACCTTCCGCAACGGCGCGTGGGGTGCGGTCTATGCCGAATTGTTCTCCGACGCGGAGAAGCAGCGGATCATCGAAGCGTTCAACGCCAGCCTCGACGCGACCGGCTTCGTTCCCGGGCAGACCTGGGGCGAGCGGATCGAGGATCGCGGCAGCCAGATCACCTTCTCCGCACTCGGGCAGCAAGCGCCGCTCGAAGCCAAGGAGAAATGGGACCCCGATTTCGCCAAGCGCCGGTTGATCCAGGCCGATCTGCGCCAGCGGCTGCCGGGGCTGGCGATCAACATGGGCGGATCGACCTCGATCGACATCACCCGCGAGGGGGTCGACAAGGCCTATGGGTTGAAGCGGTTGCGCGACGAGAGCGGGATCCCGCTCGAGGCGATGATGTTCGTCGGCGACGCGATCTTCCCCGGCGGGAACGACTATCCGGCGAAGGAACTGGGGCTCGATACGGTGCGGGTGCGCGATCCGCAGGATACGCTGGGGGTGATCGCCACGGTGGTGGCCTGCCAGAAGTAGATTTGGGCTCCCGCCTTCGCGGGGACACCAGGGGGAGGGGGCCGGGTTACCGCCCCTCCGCCACGATCGCTTCGGCGCGGTCGTGCAGCCGCTCCACCGCCGCGGCGTGAATCCCCTGCGTCGAGACGATCACCCCGAAGGCGCGCGGATCGGGTTTGTTGAAGGTCAGTTGCGCGCCGAAGGCGTCGCTCGTCGCCGCGCCGGCCTCGGCCGCGATTAGCGCGGCGGCGGCGATGTCCCACTCATTGCCCCAGCGCAAGGTCGCGACCAGATCGGCGCGATCGTCGGCGACCATCGCCATCCTCAACGCGATCGAATTGGGCTTTTCCACCGCGACCAGATCGCGGTCGACCTTGGGCAAGGCGTCGGTCGGTACGCGCGATCCGGGGAAGATCGCGCGATCGCCCGCGCGGATCGCAACGCCGTTGAGCGTCGCGCCCGTCCCCGCGCCGGCACGCCATGCCTCGCCGCGCGCCGGGGCGTCGAGCACCGCGAGCAGCGGCTGGCCGTGTTCGACCAATGCGATCGACACCGCCCAGCCGGGGCGTCCGCGGATATAGTCGCGCGTGCCGTCGATCGGGTCGACCACCCAGACGCGGTCGCGGGTCAGCCGTTCGGCGCTGTCGGCGGTTTCCTCGGACAGCCAGCCGGCATCGGGGAGCAATGCGGTCAGCCGCGCGCGGAGCATCGCGTCGATATCGAGATCGACCTCGCACACCGGGCTCCCCGGCACCTTTTCCCAGCGCGCGAAATCGGTCTGCCAGCGCGCCATCGCGAGCGCCCCGGCTTCGCGGGCGACCCCCGCGACCGCTTCGCTGAGCCGCGCGTCAGCCACCCGCGACCGTCATTCCGTCGATGCGCAAGGTGGGGACATTGGTGCCGTAGCGGAATTCGAGATCGTTCGCCGGGGTCAGCGCAAGGAACATGTCCTTGAGGTTGCCCGCGATCGTGAATTCGGCGACCGGGCGGGTGATCTCGCCATTCTCGATTCTGAAGCCCGCCGCGCCGCGGCTGTAGTCGCCGGTGACGCCGTTGACACCGTGACCGATCATTTCGGTGACATAGACCCCGCTGACGATATCCGCGATCAGCGTCTCGACCGGGACATGCCCCGCGTCGAGATAGAGGTTGCTGGTCGACACCCCCGGCGCGCCGCCGACCCCGCGCGCGGCATGCCCGGTCGGCTCCAGCCCAAGCTGACGCGCGGAGGCCGAATCGAGCAGCCAGGTTTCGAGCACCCCGTCCTCGACCAGCGCGGTGGGCGATACCGGCAGCCCCTCGCCGTCGAACGGGCGCGAGCGCAGCCCGTGCGGGCGGTGCGGATCGTCGCAGATGCGAATCCCCGCGGCGAACACCCGGGTGCCGAGCGCATCGAGCAGGAAACTCGTCTTGCGTGCGATCGACGGGCCGGAGATCGCCCCGGTCAGATGCCCGAGCAACCCGGCGCCGACGCGCGGATCGAGCACCACCGGCATCGCGCCGCTCTCCATCCGGCCGGGATCGAGCCGCGCCACCGCGCGCTGCCCCGCCTCGCGCCCGATCGTCTCTGGCGCATTGAGCCGGTGGCGATGGCGCGCGGAATGGAAGGCGTAATCGCGCTGCATCCCGCCGCCCTCGCCGGCGATCACGCTGGCGGAGAGGCCGAAGCCGGTGGTGGCATAGCCGCCCGCGAAGCCGTGGCTGGTGGCGAGCGCGATCACGCTTCGCGACGCGCTGGCGCCGCCGCCCTCGCTGTTGGTGACGCCGGGGACGGCGCGCGCGGCATCCTCGGTCGCGGCGGCGATCTCGCGCAATTCGGCGGGGGACAGTTCCGCGCGATCCTCAAGGTCGAGCGCCGGCGGCGCGCCGTGGAGCAAGCGCTCCTCCGGGGCGAGCCCGGCCCAAAGATCCTCGGGCGCCTCGCGTGCCATCGCCACCGCGCGTTCGACCAGCGCGTCCATCGCCTGCGACGACAGGTCGGAGGTCGACACGCTCGCCGAACGGTGCCCGACGAAGACGCGCAACCCGAGATCTTCGCTTTCCGACCGCCCGACATCCTCGAGCTTGCCGAGCCGGACCGACACTTCGCTCGAGGCATCGGCGGCGAAGATCGCATCGGCGGCATCGGCGCCGGCGCGGACCGCGCGCGCCACGATATCCTGAGCGCGATCGCGCGCCTGATCGGAAGTAAGCATGGCGGGGGACTTAGGGGCGCTGGGCTTAAAGTCCAGACCGGAACGAGTGGATGCGGCGCTATCGCTTAATCCGTGTCCCGGCGAACGCGGGGACCCAGATGCCAGGGCGCCGGCGTTCGAGCGTCGTGAGCAACCTTGATCCACCCCGGCGAAGGCCGGGGTCCAGCATCAGGCCGCTCGTGACTGGAACCCGGCCCTCGCCGGGGTGGACCAGTAAATTGAAGCCGATTTAACGCGCGGTGCTCTGGCGACCGCGTAGCCGGATCACGGACATCACCACGCCCCATGCCCTTGGCGCGCCGCGAGATGCTCGGCGATGCGGCGCCGGGTGGCGGGGGAGGTGCCTTCGGGGAGTGTATCAGGGGCGAACCAGCCGGCCTCGGCAATCTCGCGCGCGTCGGCGGCGTGGAGCGCGGCGGGATCGGCCACGCGCGCGACGAACACCACGACATGATCGTCCTTCGCCTGGCTGCGGTTGTGATAGACCCCGAGCAGCCCGGCGATCTCGACATCCGCCAGCCCGACCTCTTCGGCGAGTTCGCGGCGGATCGCCTCCTCGGCGCTCTCGTTTTTGTCGACGCCGCCGCCGGGCAGATACCAGCCGGCGATATAATGATGACGGACCAGCGCGATGCGCCCCGCGGGATCGGTCAGCAACGCACGCACCCCGAATGTCCGCGGGCGCGCCATTCGCCACCACAGCCGCATCGCGCGACCGGCTATGCGGTAGCGCAACGCGACCAAGGGCCTCAGGCCTCGATCGAAACGCTCAGGAAGCTCGGCACCGGCCCGTTCCACCCGTCGTCCGGGGTGTCGTCGCGCCGCTCGCGCTGGCGGCGCGGTTCGGGTGCGCGCTCGGCCTTCTGGGCAGGTGCGGTCTTCGCGGCGGGGGCGGACTTGCGCGCGTTGCGCGGTGCGTCCGGTGCCGGCGCGGCTTCATCGGCGCGGGGGCGGCGGCCGCGGCGCGGCTTTTCCTCGCGCGCCGGGCGATCCTCTGCCGCTTCGACCGCCGGGGCGGCGAGGCGGGCGATCTTCTGCCCGGTAAGCTTTTCGATATTATCGATATTCTCTTCGTCGTCCTTGCCGATCAGCGTGTAAGCGACGCCGGTCGCGCCCGCGCGGCCGGTGCGGCCGATGCGGTGGACATAATCGTCGGGATGCCACGGCGCGTCGAAGTTGAAGACGTGGCTGACGCCCTTGATATCGAGCCCGCGCGCCGCGACGTCGGAGGCGACGAGGATGTTGATATCGCCCTGCTTGAACCGGTCGAGCTCGGCCAGCCGCGCCGGCTGCTCCATGTCGCCGTGGATTTCGCCCGAGGCGAAGCCGTGCTTCTTGAGGCTCTTGTTGAGCTCGCGCACCGTCGTCTTGCGGTTGCAGAAGATGATCGCGGTGCGCACCTCTTCACCGCGCAGCAGCGCGCGCAGCGTGTCGCGCTTGTCGAACGCCGAGCCCTTCACCGGCACCAGCCATTGCGTGATGTTGGTGTTGGTCGTCGCCGGGCGCGCGACTTCGATCGTCTTGGGGTTGCTGAGGAAGCGATCCGCCAGTTTCTTGATCGGCGGGGGCATCGTCGCGGAGAACAGCAGGGTCTGGCGAGTGGCGGGCAGCTTGGTGCAGATCGTCTCGATATCGGGAATGAATCCCATGTCGAGCATCCGGTCTGCCTCGTCGATCACGAGCAGGTTGCACCCGGTGAGCAGGATCTTGCCGCGCTCGAACAGGTCCATCAGCCGGCCGGGGGTGGCGATCAGCACATCGACGCCCTTTTCCAGCGCCTTGACCTGATCGCCCATCTGCACGCCGCCGATCAGCAGCGCCATCGAGAGTTTGTGATATTTGCCGTATTTCTCGAAATTCTCCGCTACCTGCGCGGCGAGTTCGCGGGTCGGTTCGAGGATCAGGCTGCGCGGCATCCGCGCGCGGCTGCGGCCGTGGGCGAGGATGTCGATCATCGGCAGCACGAACGAGGCGGTCTTGCCGGTGCCGGTCTGCGCGATGCCGATGATGTCGCGCATCATCAGCACCGAGGGGATGGCCGAGGCCTGGATCGGGGTCGGCTCGTTATAGCCCGTATCGGCTACGGCGCGAAGCAGTTCATCTGACAGGCCGAGATCGGCGAAGCTCATGGCGGTTCCGAGAAAGAGCGGCAAGGCGCGCGCCCTCTCCGCCGGAACGCGATTGCGCGCGAAAAGTCAAGTTTTTGTGGTGTCGGGGCGCTATCGCTGCGCGACCAGGGCGCGGAAACGGACGATATCGCAGCGTGCGCCCGAACGCGAACGCAGCGCGTCGCGGCCGGCGCAGATCATCCCGTCCGAGGTGCGCTTGAGGTAGAAACCGGTGTAGAATTTGAGCGTCGGGCAATCGTCGCCCAGTTTGGCGCGCACCCGTGCGCCGTCCACCATTTCCAGATCGACGTCGCCGCCGTCCATCGCCGCCGCGACGATCGAATCCGACGAAACGCATTTCGGCGCGCGATTCTCGCGCCACCCGGTTGCGGTGGGCGGCGCGCGGTAGAGCGGGCGCGCATTGTCATTCGAATCGGTGCGCGGGATGCGGATCACCATCCGCTCGTGGATGATCACCTGCGCCCATTGCGTCCCCGCCATCGCGAAGGCGTCGGGCTCCCTCGCCGACGCCAGCAAGGGCGTGAGCGCGGTGAGCGTCAGGATGGGCAGGGCGCGATCGAACATAGGCAAACGGGACGAAACGTGGCGGATGGGATTTGAACCGTGGATGAATTGCGTGCGAAGGTGAAGATGATGACCCCCGACCAGATCCGCCTTGTCGATGCGCTCGCCGGCCATTTGCCGGCGCGCGTGATTGTCACCGATCCCGCCGAGATCGCGCCGTGGGAAACCGATTGGCGCGGCCGCTGGCATGGCCATGCCGCCTTGTTGCTCGCGCCGACATCGACCGCCGAGGTAGCCGCGATCGTCGCGGCGGCGGCGGCGCACCGCGTGCCGCTGGTGCCGCAGGGGGGCAATACCTCGATGGTCGGCGGCGCGACCCCGCCGGCGGACGGCGGCGCGGCGATCCTTTCGCTCCGGCGGATGAACGCGATCCGGTCGCTCGACGCCGAGGCCGGACTCGCGGTGGTCGAGGCGGGGGTGATCCTCGCCGAGCTTCACGCCGCCGCCGCGACGGTCGGGATGCGTTTCCCCTTGTCGCTCGGCGCGAAGGGGTCGGCGACGATCGGCGGGCTCGTCTCGACCAATGCCGGGGGGACGCAGGTGCTGCGCTTCGGGACGATGCGCGGGCTGGTCGCAGGGCTGGAGGCGGTGCTGCCCGACGGCCAGATCCACGACGGCCTCGCCGCGCTGAAGAAGGACAATCGCGGCTATGACCTCACGCAATTGCTGATCGGCGGGGAGGGGACCTTGGGGGTGGTTACCGCGGCGACGGTGCGGCTGGTGCCGGCGGTGGCGGCGCGCACGGTGGCGTGGGTCGGACTGGCCGACCCCGCAGCGGCGCTGACGCTGCTTCGTCGCTTCCAGCGCGCGAGCGAGGGCGTCGAGAGTTTCGAGCTGCTCCCCGCGGAATCGCTCGACGCGGTGCTGCGGCATATCCCCGGCACGCGTGCGCCGCTGTCGGGCGCGCATCCATGGCATGCCCTGATCGAGGTAACCGCCGCGCACGATGCGCGCGAGGCGCCCGCCGCGATCGTCGAACATATGCTCGGCGCCGCGCTGGCCGACGGGCTGGTGGCCGACGCGACGATCGCCGCGAGCGAGGCGCAGGCCGATGCCTTCTGGCGCATCCGCGAATCGATTTCTGAAGCGGAGCGCGCGACCGGCCCTGCGGCGCAGCACGATATCTCAGTGCCGATCGAGGCGATGCCGCGCTTCATGATCGAGGCGGCGGCGGCGTGCGAGGCGCGCTTCCCCGGCACGCGCGCCTCGGGCTTCGGGCATCTCGGCGACGGCAACGTCCATTTCCACGTCCGCGCGCCCGCCGGGGCGGATCGCACGCGCTGGCTGGCGCAGGAAGCGCCGGTCGTCACGCAGTTCGTCGACGATCTGGTGGTCGCCGCCGGGGGCTCGATCTCGGCCGAGCACGGGATCGGCCAGATGAAGCTCGGCGAGCTGGAGCGGCTGTCCTCGCCGGCCCGGATGAGCGCGTTGCGCGCGATCAAGGCGGCGCTCGATCCCCACAATATCATGAACCCCGGCAAGCTCGTGGCGCTTGCGCCGCGCGGGCCGGCCGAATAGGGCCTGCGAAGGGGGTGTGAGAGTCTGTTTGGAAAGGGCGGTTTCACCGCATGTGCGGCGCCGTCCGAAAGACCCGAAGGGCTTTTCCAACAGACTCTGATGGCCGCAATCGTATCTGTTGAGACTGGAGAGACTAATGGCCAGCGCGCCGCAGCAGCTTCCGCTTTTCTACAACGGCCTGGAGCCGCTTTCGAGCGAGCTGCACGCCAATTATCGTATTCGCCCGGCCAATGTCGCGCCGTTCCTCCGCGGGCAGCACGCCATCCCGCTGACGGTCGAGGAATTTCCGCTGGCGCAGCGGTTCATGCCGATCGTGTTCAGCGCGGGCGAGGACCCCGTGCCGCTGGCGCTGATGGGGCTCAACGAAGGCGTCAACGTGTTCATCGACGCCGAGGGCAAGCTGACCGAAGAGAATTTCTACGTCCCGGCCTATGTCCGCCGCTATCCGTTCATGCTCGCGCGGCTGCGCCCGGATGCCGACGAATTGTCGCTGTGCTTCGATCCGACCAGCGATACGGTCGGCGCGTTCGACGAGGGCGATGCGCTGTTCGACGGCAGCGAGCCGACCGAGCTGACCCGCAACATCCTGTCGTTCAACGAATCGTTCGAACAGGCCGGGCAGCGCACCGCCGCCTTCGCGCAGGAGCTGCGCGAGCTCGAGCTGCTGATGGAAGGCGAGGTTTCGATCCAGCACGAAGGCTATGAGCAGCCGTTCGTCTATCGCGGCTTCCAGATGGTCAACGAGGAGAAACTGGTCGATCTGCGCGGTGATCAGCTGCGCAAGATGGCCAAGTCCGGGATGCTGCCGCTGATCCACGCGCATCTCTTTTCGCTTGCGCTGATGCGCGATATCTTCGCGCGGCAGGTGCGCCTCGGCCTGGTGCCGCAGCCGACCCTGACGGTGTAAACAACGGGGAGGGGGACGCGATGAACAGGCCGATGGTCGACGCGCGCTATTCCGGCGTCGCGGTCACGCTTCACTGGCTCATCGCGTTACTCGTCCTGTTCAACCTGCTCGTCGGCATCGGGCATGACGCGATCCCCGCGTTGCGCGCGCTGATGCCGGCGCACAAGGCGGCGGGGATCACCGTGCTGGTGCTGACCGCGGCGCGGCTCGGCTGGCGGCTGGGGCATCGCGCCCCGCCGCTGCCCCCCGAGATTCCGGCGTGGGAGCGCAGCGCGGCGCGGACGGTCCACGGCCTGTTCTATGTGTTGCTCGTCGCGCTGCCGCTATCCGGCTGGCTGATGGTATCGGGGCCCGATCATCGCCGTCCGCTGCAATGGTTCGGCGCGTTCGACATCCCTTATCTGCCGGCGTCGGGCGCCACCGCCGATCTGGGCGGTGCCGCGCACGGCCCGCTCGGCTGGCTGATGCTGGTGCTGGTCGCGGTGCATAGCGCCGCGGCGCTGCGCCACCAGTTCATCCTGCGCGACAAGGTGCTCGCGCGGATGATCCCGCCGCTGGCGGGCTGAAACCTCGCCAAGGCCGGCTTCCATCTCTCGCCTCGCATGAACAAGGCGGGGAAGCGGTGGGGCGCGTAAATTTTCCCCAATTCGGATCAAATTCTTCCCCGTAGCGATAAAAAGAGCCGGTTGCGCGGGCAAGGGTCTTGCAACCCGTCGCCTGAGACTTATGTTGGTAGCGTACGGTGTCGTGTCCCCCCTTTCGCGGCGCCGTATGGCACGCCTCTGGCGTGTCTCCTCCCTGAACCTTGGCCACCTCGCGCCACCAAGCGCGAGGTGGTTTTTTTATTGGTTCGTCACTCCGCGGCGAGCGAGTGGGGATTATCGAGCGCCTCGTCGGCCAGCGCGTCGATCGCCGCGCGGACCAGCGCCACCATCGACGCGAAGCCTGGCCCCGGCTGATCGAGCAGCGGGTCGAGGTAAAGCGACCGATCGATCTCGAGCTGGATCGCGTGGATATGGCCCGCGGGCTTGCCGTGCCGATCGAGGATATGCGCGCCGGCATAAGGCGCGTTGCGCGCGTGGCGCAGCCCGGCGGCGGCGATCGCCGCCTCCACCCGCCGCACGAAGCGCACCGCGCTCGCCCGGCCGAACCGGTCGCCGGTGATGACCCGGGCGCTGCCGTCGATGATCGGTGGCATCGAATGGAGATCGAGCAACACCGCGCAGCCGAACCGTTTGCGCGCATGCGCCAGCGCCTCGCTCAGCGCGACGTGATAGGGGCGGTGATCGGCGGCGATGCGCGCGGCGATATCCTCGGCTGAAAAGCGCTGGCGCCACAATTCCCCCGCGCGCGCGGTGCGGCGCGGCACCAGCCCAAGCCCGCCGCGCACCTTGGCGGTCGGCTGGCTCTCCCCGGCGCCTTCGTCGATGCGCGGATCGCGCTCGTGCTCGGCGCGGTTGAGATCGATCCACGCCCGGCCGATGCGCTGGATGAACATCGTCTCGCGCCCGCGCGCCGCGCGCGCCACCGCGTCGATATGGCGATCCTCCAGCGTCGTCAGCACCTCCACCGGCACGCGCAGATTGGCGCGCAGCGCCAGCGGGTAATCCCGCCCGCCATGCGGGACGGAGATCACCACCGGGCTTTCGGGCTGGTCCGGGCCGAGGATGTCGAACGAGTTTGGCATCGATGTGCGAGCCTATGGCAGGTGGCGGCTCGTCGCAACGGGCGGGTTGCGGGTGGAAAATGTTAATTGGTTGCCGCATATTGTCGCCCGGCGTTTCGCGAGGCCAGAAGGCAAGGATTAAGCGACCCTACGATGATCAGGATTCTACTGGCCGAAGACGATCAGGTGATGCGCGAATATCTTACGCGCGCGCTGGAGCGATCCGGCTATGCCGTGACGCCGGTCGACCGCGGCACCGCCGCATTGCCGCTGATCGAGACCGAGCGATTCGACCTGCTGCTGACCGATATCGTGATGCCCGAGATGGACGGGATCGAACTGGCGCAGAAAGCGGCAGAGATCGCGCCGGACCTGCGCGTGATGTTCATCACCGGTTTCGCCGCGGTGACGCTGAAGGCCGGCAAGACGATGCCGCAGGCCCGCGTGCTGTCCAAGCCGTTCCACCTGCGCGACCTGGTGATGGAGGTCGACCGCATGTTCGAGACCGATCACGTGAGCGGGCTCAATTAATCGAATCCGGTGCTTGCGCACCGCATAACTGCCCGCTAAAGGCCCCACTCCCCGTGGGCGTGTAGCTCAGTGGTAGAGCACTGTGTTGACATCGCAGGGGTCGCAAGTTCAATCCTTGCCACGCCCACCATCGAAAGCCCCGCTAATCCAATGGGTTAGCGGGGTTTTTGTTGGAAAAAGCCGGGCGTGGAAATGAGCCCGAAACGGCCAAATTTGACCCGATTTTACCCGTTTTGACCAACTTTTTTGGGCAAATTCTGGGCACGGGTTGGAGGACGTGTCGGGCGCCGTGTAAAATTGGGCCGGTAGCGACAGTTAGAACTGGGATCCGGCCCATTTTGTCGGCGTCAGTGGCGTGGGCGCCCCGGTACGGCGCCCTGTTGTTCCCGAGACGGCGGTAACGCTGTCCCCCGAGCTGCTACGTCCCTTGCTTGAGTATGAGCGCTCTCTCACGGGCTGCCGGGTTCAATGTACAGGGTGGTGACACCCAGCCGGCCCAGCCCTTCGCGCACGGTATTGGCGAGGCGATTTCCACGACGTCTGGTGTCGCAAAAATCCGGGATCGCACACGAGGCACTCGAGCGTATCGGGTAGCTCTATGAGATCGAGCGCGAGATCACCGGCAATTGGTCCAGGAAATGATGTTCCGGCCCCGGCACCCGCGCCTCCTACTCGCCGGGGGACATGCCCGCCGCCGCGACACTCGCCATCGCCAATTCCCCTTTCGTCATAGCGCCGTGGAAAGGCCGATCTTGAACTGGCGGCCCAAGGCGCTCGCGGTGAACGGATCGTAATTGTAATTGAGCCGCGCGAACGGGGGATCGCGGTTCGTCAGGTTGATCACCGACAGGCTCAACATAGTCTCCGGCATGATTTCATATTGCAGCGTGAAATCGGCGGTTTTGAATGAGTCGATATAGGTGCCCTGCGGCAATGCCGGGCTGCCCGGAATATTCGCATTCGGCCCGAAGATGCCGGTCGCGCTATCCGCGCGCTGATCATACATCTTACCGACGTAATTGAAGGTGATGCGCCCGTTCAGCGGGCCGTATCTGGCCTCGACATAGGCCTGGTCCTTCCAGCGCGGCACCGGATAAGCGGTGGTCTGGAAGTTGAACTTACCGGCCGCGTCGAAGCCAGGCTGAACGACGACGCCGGCGACCGATTCCTCCCCAGTGCGATATTCGATATTATAGGTGGCGGATCCGCCGATGCCGATCCGCACCGGCCCGACCTCCGCGCTATAATCGAGCAGAATATCGAGGCCCGAATTGGTTACTTTGGCGCCGTTCTGATAATTGGTGATCACGCGCGAGATATTGCCGACGTTGCATATTCCCGCGCCGGCCACCCCGCCGCCGCCGTTGAAATAGAAGCGCTGACGCAGCGTGGCAAAGGCGGGATCGTCGCAATTGCCGCCCGCCGTCAGCGTCGAGACCATCCCGGCGAGCGGATCCGAGACGATCGTGTCGCGGATATTGTAACGGAAATAGTCGATGCTCGCCTTGAGGCCGCCGATCGCCAACAGCACGCCGCCTGAGATATTAGTCGAGGATTCGGGCTTGAGTGCGGGCGTGCCGAACACCTCGACCGGGCGGAATGCCGAGCCGATCAGCTGCAGCCCGGTGAACGAATTGGTGGTGAGATATTGCACCGGCGGGCCGCGGAAGGTGGTGCCAAGCCCGCCGCGCACCGCCAGCCAGTCGGTCATCTGGAAACGCAGCCGCCCCTGCGGGTTGAAGGTCGAGCCGACCAGCCCGCCATAATCCTCGTACCGCGCAGACAATTGGCCATTGAGCGAATCGAGGATCGGCAATTGCAGCTCGGCAAAGGTCGCCCAGACGTTGCCGCTCGCCTGGGTCGCGGTGGTGGTGCCGAGGAAGCCGAACGCGCCGCCTGCCTGCGCCGATGGGCCACCGACCGTGCTCGGCGCGCACGGCCCGAGATTGCCGTTGATCGGGGTCTCACGGCACGGCGTCGTCGCCAGATCGGCCGACTGGCTTGGCGTGAAGCGATAGGTCGATCGGCGGAACTGCCCGCCGAACGCAAATTTCACTTCGCCGCCCGGCAGTTGAAGCCCGGTATCGCCCGAAATCGCCGCGTCCGCGACGAGCAGCGAGGTATCGATGCGCTGGATGTGCGGCACGTACAGCCACCGCGCCAGCTCGATTGAATTCGCCACCGATGCGACATAATTGGGGTTGGTCTGCCCCGACACCGGATTGCCGCTGACCGCATTGCCGAACGGGTTGAGCCACAGGCAGCCGTTTTGCCCCGGCGTGCTCGCCGCAATGTCGCAATTCGCGCCGCCCAGCCCGCGCAACGCCAGCTGCAGTCGGTCGCCGTAAATGTCAGCACCGCGGATGATCCGGCTATATTGATGATAGGTGCCGGAAATGTCGAAATCGATCCCCTCGGTCAGCGGCCCGCGCAACGCGAGCGTGAACCGCGTGCTATTCGAGCTGCGGCTGCCGATCGACGAGCCGGGATTGTCCGGATCGTCAAGCGTCAGCGGGTTTCCGCCGAGTTGGAACGGACGGTAGAATAAGGTCGGAAACACCACACCCGCGGTGGCGGCCGGCAGCGCATTCTGCGCGCGATAGGCCTGCAGCCCCGGATTATCGCCCGGCACGTAGAAGCCCGACACGCTGCTGCGATCCACCCCGCCCAAAGAGACGAGCGAGGGCGGGAGCGACGGCAGAAAAGAAGGCGAGCCGAGATAGCGCGGAATATCCGACCATCCGTACAGCGCGGTCGCCTGCAACTCCATCGCGCGCGGCAGATCGACAGTGATGTCGATAAACACCTGGCCGCGCCGCTCGGTCTCGGTCAGCGCGTCGAATTGCGGATTGTTGGCGATGCAGCGGTTGCGCGTCGTGACATAACCGCCGAGCGGCGCGCAACTCGCATCGCTCTGGATCGGGCCGAGCGCGGCGCCGGATGCGCTGATCGGCACGAAGCTGCCCGGATGGCCCGCCTGGGTCCAGCCGCCCTGCGGGTTTTCGGGATAGGGGCGCAACGAAAAGGCACGATCGAGAGTGAGCAATTGTCCGCGCGTCTGATAGCCGGCAGCAACCAGGAAGCGCAGCCCGTCGCCGCGATGGCCGTAGCTCAACGAGCCGTCGAAATCGCCATTGCTGCCCGGCACGTGCTTGTAGCTGCCGGCGGCGCGGAAACCCTGCTGATCGGTGCGGGTGATGAAATTGACCACGCCGGCGATCGCATCCGAGCCGTAAGTCGCGGCGGCGCCGTCCTTGAGCACCTCCACCCGGCCGATCGCGGCGAGCGGAATCAGGTTGATGTCGACGGTCGGCGCACCCGCGCCGGTCGCCACCAGCCGCTTGCTGTTGAGCAGCACCAGGGTCCGCTCCGGCGTCAGCCCGCGCAAATTGACCGTCGCGATCCCCTCGGTGCCTTGCGAGCGCGCGTCGAACTGATTGGCGTCGCCCAGCACGCCGGTCGACGTCGGCAGAGACTTCATCAACTCGACGACGGTGGGGCTGCCCTGCCGCTGCAATTCCTGCGCGCCGATCACGTCGACCGGCGCGCGCGCATCCTCGCGCGAGCCGCGGATCAGCGTCCCGGTCACGATGATATCGGCTGGCACGCTTGCCGCTCCTTCGCCGCTGGCGATCTGTGCCGATGCCGGCGCGATATGCAGCATGGTAACCGCTGACAAAGCGGTCGCCCCCCAAAATATTCTGCGCATCATCCCCTCCCGCTCCGATGCATCTGAATCAGGCTAACGTGGGACGGACGCCTTGCGCTTGGTCAAAGAATCCTTCGGGGTTATTCCCTGCGACTATAGCGACCGGCGTTTGGAGAATTCGGCAATCTTGCGCACCAGCGGCACGCTCCACAGTCCGCGCGTGGTGAGCATCCAGCATTCGAACGGCCAATGCCCGGTGGTGCGCAGTTCCACCAGCGCGCCCGACACGAGATCTCGTTCGAACACGAAGCGCGGTCCGCGCGCGATCCGATCGGTCCCGAACGGATAGACGCGGATCAGTTCCGGTTCGTCCGTCAAAAGCGCGCGCAGATGCGCATCCTGCGCGTTCGTCATCGAGCCGATCCAGGAGAGAAGCGAGTGATCGATCTGCAGATGCGCCATCGGATAATCGAGCACCGCCGCCGGGCCGACCGGCGCCCGCTCGAGCAGGGGATGGCCGGGCCGCACGGCCATGATGATGTCAGTCTCGAACAGCTTGACCCGGATCAGATCAGGAAATCCTTCCGCATTCTCCTTTCGTGTGAACGAAATGTCGTAAAGCCCCTCCTGCACGCCGCGAGCCAGTTGCGAGCGGCGCACCCGTTTGACGGCCAGTTGCAAATTGGGAAATTCGATCGCCGAATGCCGCATCACCATCGGTAGCGGCTTCAGATGCGTCACCGCGCCGACCGCGATCGTCAACTGGCCGACCTCGCCGCGACTGCGCTGCCCGATCTCGCGCCGCAGCTTGGCCACCTCGTGCAAGAGCGGCTCGGCGCGGCGTGCGAGGAATTCGCCGTGCGACGTCGGGCGCGTCCCCTCGGCGGAACGCTCGAACAGTTGGATGCCAAGCTCTGCCTCCAGCCGGGCAATGCTCTTGCTGAGCGTTGGTTGCGATACGCCAAGCGTGCGCGCCGCGCCGTTGAACCCCTTCGCCTCGACCACGGCCACAATCTGTTCGAGGTGACGCAACTCCATCGCGCCAGCCTATATCAATTCATGCCGGCATCATAATCAGCGCAGCGGCACCTTCGCCGGATAGCTTTTGAACGTGTCGAGATGCGCGCGGATCGCATGCGTCAGCACCGGGATCTGCGGCTGTTTGAGTGGAGCGAGCGCATGTTCCTCCTTGGGATCGATGTAGAGGTTGAACATCTTCCCGCCATAGATCAGCTCGCTGACCGATGCTGAAAACGGGCTGGATCTCGGCCAGCTATCGTCGCTTTCGGTTTTCTGGTCGCGCACAAGGAATTTGAATTCGCCGACTCGCGCGCCCATAAACACATTGGTCGCCCAATAATATTCCACGCGCCGCGCGCTCTCGCCATTGTCGGCGAGCAGGAAGCCGCTCTGGTCGATGCCGTCGATATAGCGGTCGCCCGGCACCAGATCGGGCCGCCCGGCCAGCGACAGGCTGGTCGCGAACACGTCCATCAGATCGAACAGCCCGTCGGACACGCGCCCCGGCGCGATCACGCCGGGCCAGGAGGCGATAAACGGCGTGCGTACCCCGCCCTCGTAGATCGAGCCCTTCGCCGAACGGAACGGCGTGGTTCCCATATCGGGGAAGGTTTCCGCCATCGGGCCGTTGTCCGACGCGATCATGATGATCGTATTGTCGAGCTGTCCGGCCTGACGCAGCGCCGCTACCACCTGCCCGACGCGATGGTCCAGCTCGACGATCACGTCCTTGAACGGATAGCGCCCCGGCGATTTGCCGGCGAATGCGGGGTGGGGATAATTGTCGAAATGCGCGCCGCGCGTGCCGAAATAGAGAAAGAACGGATTCGCCTGATCCTTGCGTGAGGCGATGAAATCGGTGGCGCGCTGAGTGAATTTCTCGTCGACGAAGCGGATCGTGTCGAGATCGATCGGATAGACCGGCTTCGCCTCCTCGCCGGTCCGCCCCGAAACGATCGCCATCGTCTCGCCCGCCGCCGCCCAGGCTTTGCGGTCGGGGTCATTGACCAGATCGGGATTGCGCCATGGCTCGCGCCACGCGGTATAATCGTCGGACGAGGTGAGGATGCCGTAATAATCGTCGAAGCCGACATTCTGCGGCTGCGTCTCCTTCGCCCCGCCGAGATGCCATTTGCCGATCGCCTGGGTGGTATAGCCCGCTTGTTTGAGCAAGGCGGCAAGCGTGACCTCGCCGTTCAGCCCGGTCGCCGCGCTGTTCTCGCCCGGCAGATAGGGTTTGAGCAGCCCGGTACGCACCGGCAGCCGGCCGGTCAGCAGCGACGAGCGTGTCGGCGTGCACGAGGGTTGCGAATAGGCCGAGGTCAGCCGCAATCCGCTTGCGGCGAGGCGATCGAGATTGGGCGTGGGACTGCCGACCGCAATGCCCCCGCCGAACGCGCCCAGATCGCTCCAGCCGACGTCGTCCATCAGGATCATCACGATATTCGGGGGACGGCCGAATTTCGCCCGCGCCGCGGCCAGCGCCGCCTGCGCCGCGCCCGACTGGCGCGGGTGTTGGATGACCGGCTCGCGGTTGGGCGCGGGGCGCATCGTTTTCGCGAGAAAGGCGTCGACCGGTTTGACCGGCGCCGGTTGCGCGGCCGAAACCGCGGGCATCGCCATGGCCGCCAGCGCGATTGCCGATGCGCGGATTGCGAGCCTCGTCATGGCCATGCTGCGCTCCCCTGGTCCTTGTCGTTGCCGGCACGCTAACCGGTGCGTGGCGCAATGGCGATGACATAGCCGCTATGTATTTCGGCTATTGGCTTAGCGCTGTCGTCGCCCGATCGCCGCCCCTAGGATCACGGCATGCGCGATCCGAAGCGGTCGCCGGGGCAAATATGAAGGGGAGTGGGCGATGGATTTGTCGCGTCGCGGCATGCTGGCGCTGGGGCCGATCGCCGCCGGAAGTTCGATGGTTCCGCTGCTCGCAGCGCCGGCAGGGGCGCAAGCGCCCGCCGACGCGATCGCGGATCCCTATCGGGTTGGGCTGTTGCCGTCGCAGCGCCATGATGCCGCGCCGCTGGGGAATGACGTATCCCCACAGACCCGCGCCTGGCGCGCGCGCGGCAAATTGGCCTCGGTGTTCGGCAACGAAATCTATTACCAGCGCGACGGCCGTGGGCCGACATTGGTGTTCATCCACGGCTTTCCGACATCGAGCTACGACTGGAAGTCGGTGCAGGAAGACCTCAGGCGGTCATTCGACTGCGTCATCTTCGATCTGGTCGGCTTCGGCCTCTCGAGCAAACCCGAAGCGTGGAGCTATTCGCTGTTCCAGCAGGCCGATACGGTCGAAGGACTGATGCGCGCGCTCGGCATTCGGAGCGCGCATATCGTCAGCCACGATATGGGCACTTCGGTCCATACCGAGCTGCTCGCGCGCAAGCAGGCGGGAACGCTGACCTTCGACCTGTCCGGCTCGACCTTCCTCAACGGCAGCGTGATTAAGGGCATGGCGACGCTCAACGACTTTCAAAAGACGCTGCAGGACGCATCCTCGCTGCAAGCGGGGATGAAGATGGTCGCGGAACTGATGCCGAGCTATGTCGACCGGCTCAAGCAACTGATGGCGCGCCCCGAAGTGGTGACCGCAGAAGAAAGACGCGTGATGGAGGATTTGCTGGCGCACGAGCAGGGCAATATCCGCCTCCCCAACGTCTACAGCTATGTGCGCGAACGCTATATCCATGAGGAGCGCTGGGTCGGCGCACTGCGCAAGGAGAATGGCCCGGTCCAGATCATCTGGGGCGCGGCCGATCCGATCGCCAATATCGGTATGGGCCGCAAGCTGCACGAACTGGTGCCGCAGGCGCACTATACCGAGCTGCGGAATGTCGGGCATTTCATCCCGTTCGAGGCGCCGGCCGAGGTTTCCGCCGGGATACGCGGCTTTATCGGAAAAATCGCCGAGCGGTCGTAATGCTGCTCATGCGGCTCTGCCTTCAGCGCGACGCCGCAGCACGTCGAGGTTGCGTTGGTGGCTCGCTTCGTCGTCGCCTGAACGCGGCGAGCGAAAGCATAGCGGCGATATAGATGGCGATGATATAGACCAGGCCGAGTTCGTCCAGGGACCGTTGAGAGATGGTCGCCGGCCGGACATTTTCCGACAGCCCGACAATGCTCAGGATCGCGTCGACCGAGAATACGCCGAAGCCCGCGATCGATTTCTTGACGATATCGTCGGCCGAAACGAGCACCCCCTCCGAGGGCCGGCCGGTCTTCACCCAAGCCTCGTTCGACCCTTCTATCTGCCAGATGCTCTTGCACTATAGAGGTCGGCACTTGGCGAGTGTCGAAGTTTCACGCGTGCTACGCTGCTCAGAGCGCAAATCCCATCCCTGGAAAATCAAGCTGATTTCTCAGCTGCGCGCCGACGATCCTCACCCAAATAGCGGTGGTTCAAGGGTAAGCCGCTCCTCGTCGGTCGAATAGAGTGCCGCAGAGGGCGCACTACCGGCAGCCGCCGACCAGCCCCGCCAGCCCGATCGGTTGGCGGGGCTTTTTTGTTCGCGGCTCCGCCGGGGCGTGCGCCTCAGAAGAAATGGCGCAACTGGACGCCATATTGCCGGGGCTCGCCGTAGAGGGTCTTGATCACCGTCTGGTTGGTCACCCCTGTCGCGCCCACGCCGGCTGTCTTGTATGTGGGATAGCGCTCATTGGTGAGGTTGCGCCCGTAGAGCGCGATTTCCCATCGCTCGTCGATCGGCCGCCACGCCGCCCGCGCATTGAGCAGGGTTACCGTCTCGCTTTCGAAGGCAGGATTGTTGTTGGCCTTGAAATAGACCCGGTCGCGCCACGAGAAATCCGCGCGCAGCGTGAGGCTCCCGACCTCGCCGAGCGGCGCCTTATATTCGCCGCCATAAGTGACATTCCATTTCGGCGCATTGGGCAGGCGGTTGCCGCCGAGGTCGACGCCCTGACTGAAATAGACGTCGTAGCGGGCATCAAGCCATGCCAGCGTCGAGTTCAGTGTCAGACGCGGAACAGGCCGCGCCAGTATCTCGGCCTCGAACCCCTTGATCCTCGCCTTACCCGCATTGGTCGTGGTTGCAACGCCATTGATATATTCGACGACCTGGAGATTGGTGAAATTATAATAGAAAGCCGAAAAATTGGCACGAAGCCTTTTGTCCAGAACGGTCGACTTCAATCCCGCTTCGTAGCTCCAGATATATTCAGGCAGGAAGGGCTGGCCATCGCCGAGCTGGAAGCCACCCGATTTGAATCCGCGCGTTGCCGCGGCATAGAGCATGATATCTTTGGTAATATCGTAATCGATTCCGAATTTGGGCGTCCATGCCCCCCAGGAATCCTTCGGCTGCCCGCCCCCGATCTGCGCGTTGTTGACCAGGATACGGTAGGAAAAATCCTTCTCTTCCCATGAATAGCGCAGCCCGCCGATCAGGCGCAGCCGATCGGTCACCGCATAATTCGCCTGTCCGAACACCGCGACGGCATTGGTGGTGTTGGTCTCGGGCGTGACCCGGCGCCTGTTGGGCTGGATGATGCGAAGCTCGTCGCTGCCCTTTTCGTTGAGATAGAAAGCGCCGAGGATCCACTGCAGCGCGCCCTCGCCGTTGCTCACCAGTTGGAGTTCCTGCGTGATGCTGCGCGAGCTTTCGAAATATTCCTGGTGCCGGAGAAACAGATCGGTCGCATCAGTGTCGAACGCTTCGGAGACATTGCTCTTGCGCAGCGCGGTGATCGACTTAAGCGTGACCGGGCCGTTATTCCATGTGATCGTCGAGGAAACGCCCCAGGCGTCGACATCGTAGCGCGGATCGGCATCGAGCGCGACGTCGAACGCACCCCGCGGAACGGTCGCCCCCGCGGCGGCGAGCCCACCGCTCGCATAGGATGTGAGCTTCGATGTCGAGCCGGTCTCGCGGTCCTGGCTCGCATCGGCCCGCAGCACGATTTCCAGATCGTCGGTCGGATTGAACGCGAGCGTCACGCGTCCGGCGAGATTGCCCTGATCCTGATATCGCCGGTTTCGCGCAACGTCGCGATAGATGCCGTCGCGACTGTTGGCGAGCACCGTCACGCTCATGCCGACGCGATCGCCGACCGGCCCCGCGATCGTGCCGCTGAGCGCGCGTTTGGCGTAATTGCCCAGCGTGAGGCCGATCGCGCCGCTCAACGCCTTGGTCGGCATTTTCGAGATGATGTTCAACGTGCCGGCGGCGGAGTTTCGGCCGAACAGCACGCCTTGCGGGCCGCGCAGGATCTCGATGCGTTCGACGTCGAACAGATCTTGATAGCTCGTCGTGGGGCGGGGAATGTAGACCCCGTCGTAATGGACCGTGGTGCTGGGATCGGTCGCGATGCCGAACGCCGTGGTGCCGATGCCGCGAATGTTGATGATCGCCATCGCGTCATTGGTGATCGAGACGCCGGGGGCGAAAAATTGCAGGTCCTCGACATTCGAGATGCCGGTCGCGGTGAGCGATTCGCCCGTCATCGCGGTCACCGAGATCGGCACGGATTGGAGATTTTCCTCGCGTTTCTCGGCCGTTACTATGATGTCCGTAAGGCCGCTGTCGGGCGGCGCCCGTTGTGCGTCTGCCGGGTCGGCGAACAGCGCCGACAATGCGAGGCTGATGCCGGCGATTCGTGCATTCGTACCGGAGGATATGTAAATATTCGTCAAGTATTTTCCCCTCCAATTTATCCGCTCGTGCCGAGCGCGATTTCGTCTTCTCTGCGGAGAGGTTGATTACCTGACGGTAGATGGGCGAAAACTCGTCGCCAAGACGATAATATGCGCTCCCTCCGCGCGAATATATACGTCGCGTCTGCAGTATTCCCTCATATGTAATTTCCTTGTCTCCATCGAAGGGCGAGGGGTGGAGAATTACTGGCTTAGCGTCATGGCCTCTTTCCGGGTGTCGATACCGACGTCCGCCTCGCTGCTGCGAAGCAGCCGATAAGTCGCACCGGGCGCAATCTTCCTGGGTTCCGCGATGCGCCCGTCGGCACTGAGAAAGCCGGACCGGCTGTAAAAATCGGATTTTCGATAGTCTCGACCTATCCCTGTCTGGCTCGCGTCGGGTATTGCGAGATCGACTGTTGCGGCGCGCCTGCAACTGATGGAGGGACGGTGTGATGTCGACGATAGGCAAATTGACCGCCGGCGCGGCGGTGACCGCTTTGTCCGCATTATCGGGGCTTGCGCTGTTCACCGCGTGGAACGGCCGTCGCGCCGAGCGGCTGGTGCCGCCCGACGGGCATTTCGTCCAGGTCGACGGCGCGACCTTGCATTATGCCGATATCGGCCACGGGCGGCCGATCGTGATGATTCACGGGCTCGGCGGGCAGCTGCGCAATTTCACTTATGCGCTGAGCGAGACGCTCGCGCGCGATCATCGGCTGATCATCGTCGATCGGCCCGGATCGGGTTATTCGACCTTCAGCGCCGGCACCAAGGATCGCGGGCTGTTCGTCCAGGCGCGGATGATCGTTGACCTCATCACCGCACTGGGGATCGAGCGGCCGTTGCTGGTCGGGCATTCGCTCGGCGGCGCGATCGCGCTGGCCGCGGCGGTGCAGTTTCCGCAGCGGATCGGCGGACTGGCGCTGCTCGCGCCGCTCACCCAGCCGATCGAGACGGTGCCGGAGGTGTTCAAGGCGCTGTCGCTGCAATCACCGGTGGCGCGCGCCGCGATCGCCTGGACGCTGGCCGCGCCGCTGAGCCGCGCCCGCCCCGAGGTCGCGCAGGCGCAATTGTTCGGCCCCGAGGAGGCGCCCGCCGATTTCGAGACGCGCGGCGGCGCCGCGCTGACCTTGCGCCCGGCGGCGTTCCAGGCGGCGGCGGCGGATGTCGAGGCGTGCGGGGTCGATATGCCGATTTTGGCGCGCCGCTACGGCGAATTGTCGCTGCCGGTGGGGATCCTGTTCGCGAAGGAGGATCGCATCCTCAACTTCGCGGATCACGGCCCGCCGACCGCGCAAGCGATCGCCGGCGCCGAGCTGACCGCGATCTCCGGCGGGCACATGTTCCCGCTGACCCAGCCTGCGGTTACCGGGGAGTGGATACGCGCGAGGGCTGCGGCGATCGGGGGTTAGGATTTCCGTCGCCCGGCCCTAGCCGGAGATGCGCTTCAACGCGACGCTCGCAGTGCATCCGATCTCGAAAAGTAAATTGATGAATAGCGACCGCTGGAGCGACGAAAATTTCGTTTCTTTAGCGTCGTCGTGTGCGAGAACATTAGGGGGACGAATCGGGAATTCTTGGTGATGATCGATCTCTTCTGTAATCGCGAAAATTTGCCGATGTGCAATCTGACATTCGATATTGTCGACCGAAAATACGACGATAGCGCAAAGTGCTGGAATTTATCCTTCCGCGCCGACGGCGGGTTGTACGGTATCGTTGGATTCGGCGCGACGATTCCCGCATCCGGCTGGCGCGCTCAATCCGATACGGCCGAAGGTGTGACGTTCCATACTTATTGGAACCGCCTAATCCTGCATTCGAGCGGGCACGAAAGCGATATGCTGCTGGAAGTCCTTGTCGAATGCTACGGATATTTCGCCTGCCGTGGCGATGAATCGAGTATATTCTACAAAATCTATCAAGAGATCGGGCAGTGGTTCTTCGTCGACGCGATCGATTGCGTGTGTGTCGGGATTCAGTCCGACCCTGCAAGGATCGCGGAGGAGCCTCAGCACCTCAAGATTTTCTTCACCGACGGGACGGAGGATGATCGCTATGCGGAAATATTTCTCGACATCGATCTGCCGAACGGCACGGCCGGGTTGAACGAGAAGGACACGACTTACCGGCCAAAACTGGTCCATTGGCTCGCCACGCGGGCAAGGCGGCTTCATTCGATGCACTAGGGTGGATCGAGTTTCACGCGTTCGAGCCTTCGCAACCCGGTCACCCCGGCCTTGAGCCGGGGGCCGTCTGGGGGGCGGGTGCGGAGCAAGAGCTTCCAGCCGCTGTACGCGCGGCAGGATGGAGCCCGGTTCGGGGCTGTCCTGAATACCTACCTTGGCAGGCAGTCGAACGCGTCGAGGCGACGGGATTTGTGCGCCGGGGTCGCCGCGGCCGTCGCGTTAAATGAAACGGCCTATCCTCCGTTCGCCCCTAAGCTTCTCGAAGAGCTGCATTTCTTTCCGCGGACGAAAAGTGCAGCCCTTCGAAAAACTTAGCCCGAACGGTTCGGAGCCCGAGCGCCCGGCCTATTCCGCCATTTCCGGCTCGGGGGCCGGCGCGCGTTCGAGCAGCGGCGCGAGATAATGGCCGGTGAAGCTGCCCTTGGTCTTGGCGACCTTCTCCGGTGTCCCTTCGGCGACGATCTCGCCGCCCTTCACCCCGCCTTCGGGGCCGAGGTCGATGATCCAGTCGGCGGTCTTGATGACGTCGAGGTTATGCTCGATCACCACCACCGTATTGCCCTGTTCGACCAATGCGTGGAGCACTTCGAGCAATTTGCGGACATCCTCGAAATGCAGCCCGGTGGTGGGTTCGTCGAGGATGTAGAGCGTGTTGCCGGTGGCGCGGCGGCTCAGTTCCTTGGCGAGCTTGACGCGCTGCGCCTCGCCGCCGGAGAGCGTCGTCGCCTGCTGCCCGACCTTGACATAGCCGAGCCCGACCTCGGCCAGCATCGCCATCTTGTCGCGGATCGGGGGCACCGCCTTGAAGAATTCGGCGGCATCCTCGACCGTCATGTCGAGCACGTCGGCGATCGAAAGGCCCTTGAACTTCACCTCCAGCGTCTCGCGATTGTAGCGCGCACCGTGGCACACGTCGCAGGTAACATAGACGTCGGGGAGGAAGTGCATCTCGATCTTGAGCACCCCGTCGCCCTGGCATGCCTCGCACCGCCCGCCCTTGACGTTGAAGCTGAACCGCCCCGGCTTGTAGCCGCGCGCCTGCGATTCGGGCAGCCCGGCGAACCAGTCGCGGATCTGGGTGAAGGCGCCGGTATAGGTCGCCGGGTTCGATCGCGGGGTGCGCCCGATCGGCGACTGATCGATGTCGATCACCTTGTCGAGATGCTGGAGCCCGGTGATCTTCTCATGCCGCCCGGCGAGGATGCGCGCACCGTTCAATTGCCGCGCCGCCGCGGCATAGAGCGTGTCGATCGTGAAGCTCGACTTGCCCGATCCCGACACCCCGGTGATGCAGGTGAAGGTGCCGAGCGGAATGCTCGCGGTGACGTTGCGCAGATTGTTCGCCGTCGCGTTGTGGACGGTGAGCTTCTTGCCCGATCCCTTGCGCCGCTTCGCCGGCACCGGCACCGCGCGGGTGCCGTTGAGATAATCGGCGGTGATCGACCCGTCCGACGCGAGCAGCTTGTCGAGCGTGCCGTGCGCGACGATCTCGCCGCCGTGGACGCCCGCGCCGGGCCCCATGTCGATGACATAATCGGCGGTACGGATCGCATCCTCGTCATGCTCGACGACCAGCACGGTATTGCCGAGATCGCGCAGCCGGCGCAGCGTCGCGAGCAGCATGTCGTTGTCGCGCTGATGGAGCCCGATCGACGGCTCGTCGAGCACATAGAGCACGCCGGAGAGGCCGCTGCCGATCTGGCTGGCGAGGCGGATGCGCTGGCTCTCGCCGCCCGATAAGGTGCCCGATGTCCGGTCGAGGTTGAGATAATCGAGCCCGACATTGTTGAGGAAGCCGAGTCGCTCGACGATCTCTTTCAGGATGCGTTCGGCGATCGCGCGCTGCTGGTCGTTGAGCTGTTCCGGAAGCGCATTGAACCACGCCAGCGCGTCGACCACCGACATGCGCGTCGCATGGCTGATATCCTCGCGCGCGACCTTCACCGCGAGCGCCTCGGGCTTGAGCCGCGCGCCGTGGCACACTTCGCATGGCTGCGAGCTTTGATATTTGCCCAGTTCCTCGCGCATCCACGTGCTCTCGGTCTGAAGCATGCGGCGATTGAGATTGCCGATCACCCCCTCGAACGGCTTCTTGACGTCATAGGACTTCTTGCCGTCGACGAAGGTCAGCGTGACGGGCTTGCCGCCGGTGCCGTGGAGGATGATCAGCCGCACTTCGCCGGGCAGATCCTTCCACGGCGTTTCGAGGCTGAAGCCGAATTCGCGCGCGAGGCTGCCGAGTACCTGCATATAATAAGGTGAGGGCGGGTTGGATTTCGCCCAGGGCACGATCGCGCCCTTCTTGAGCGTCAGATCATGGTTGGGGACGACGAGATCCTCGTCGAAGATCAGCTTCTCGCCCAGCCCGTCGCACGCCGGGCAGGCGCCCTGCGGCGCGTTGAACGAGAACAGCCGCGGCTCGATCTCGGGGATCGTGAAGCCACTGACCGGGCAGGCGAATTTTTCGGAGAAGACGATGCGGTTGGCGGGGATGCCGGCATTCTTCATCTGCCCGCCGGCCGCCGCCTCATCCTCGCGCCCCGGCACCACGCCGTCGGCGAGATCGACATAGGCCAGCCCCTCGGCCAGCTTGAGCGCGGTTTCGAAACTGTCGGCGAGCCGCGTCGCGATATCGTCTCGCACGACGAGGCGATCGACCACCACCTCGATATCGTGCTTATACTTCTTGTCGAGCGCCGGCGCCTCGTCGATCTCATGCATCTCGCCGTCGATGCGGACGCGGGTGAACCCCGCTTTCTGCCACTCGGCCAGCTCCTTGCGATATTCGCCCTTGCGCCCGCGTACGACGGGGGCGAGCAGATAGAGCCGAGTCCCCTCGGGCAGCGCCATCACGCGATCGACCATCTGGCTCACCGTCTGCGCCGCGATCGGCAGCCCGGTGACGGGCGAATAGGGCACGCCGACCCGCGCCCACAGCAAGCGCATGTAATCGTAGATTTCGGTGACGGTGGCGACGGTCGAGCGCGGGTTGCGGCTGGTCGTCTTCTGCTCGATCGAGATCGCCGGCGAGAGTCCCTCGATATGATCGACATCGGGCTTTTGCATCAGCTCGAGGAACTGGCGCGCATAGGCCGAGAGCGACTCGACATAGCGCCGCTGCCCCTCGGCGTAGATCGTATCGAATGCGAGGCTCGATTTGCCCGAGCCGGAGAGCCCGGTGATCACCGTCAGCGTGTCGCGCGGGATATCCACCGCGACGTCCTTGAGATTGTGCTCGCGCGCGCCGCGGACGGAAATGTGAGTCAGCATGGATGGGGGTTCTACTTCTGTTCCGCAAAGCTTTCCAGTCCCTTCGAGATGGGATTGTGCATCGATTGCGGCAAGATGGCTGGAACTGGCGGCGAAGTGTATTATATTGATGGCACACTGGAGGCAGGCGATGGCGAAGAAAGACGGCAAGAAGGCAAAGCGGATCCCGAAGCGGATCGGCGGGCTGAAAATCCCGAAGGAACTGCGGCACGCGGGCGAGGCATTGCTCGACAAGGCCAATTCGCCCGCGGGGCGCGAGATTATCGCCGCCGGGCTGACGATGGCCGCCGCCGCGGCGTCGGCCGCCGCGCGCAAACAGCGGACCGAGGCGCATCGCGCGACCCGGCCGGGCGAGCCCGGCACGGTCGATCCGCAACGCGTCGCCGAGGCGGTGGGCGATATGGCGGATATCGTGCTTGATCGCATCTTCCGCCCCCGCAAGGCGTGACGATTACCGTCTTTTCATCACGCGGACGCGGTGGCGTCAGGCAGGGAAGGGCAGAAGCGCGTTACCGATCAGGAGTAACCGGAATGAAACAAGCCAAATTCGTGTTCGCTGCTGCCGCCGCTGCGATGGCGCTCGGCGGGTCTCCGGCGCTGGCCAAGGGCTGTATCCGCGGCGCGGTCGCAGGCGGCGTCGCGGGGCATTATGCCGGGCATCATGCGATCGCCGGCGCAATGGCCGGCTGCGCGGCGGGTCATTATTACTATAAGCACAAGGCGGCGGTCGCTGCGCAGAAGCAGCAACAGGCCGCGCATCCCGGCACCGGCCAGCCGGCGAAGTAATATCTGAAAATGATAGCGCGGGTCGTGCCGAATCCGCGCTACCGCCCCGGCGTAGGCCGGGGCCCAGTTATGGCCGACCCGATGCTGGACCCCGGCCTGCGCCGGGGTGGTGGGAGTCAGAAGATCCTCGTGTCCCCGCGAAGGCGGGGATCCAGAGGCCAAGGCAATCAGCGTTTCGTTATTTGGCCCTGGGTCCCCGCCTTGGCGGGGACACGAGGAATGTGACTTACTTCCCCCGCCGCTTGCGGTGGCTCTCGAGGTCGAGCACCGCCGAATCCTCGCCGTCGGGCAGCAGCCCGAGCCGCCGCGCGACTTCCTGATAGGCCTCCGCCTCGCCGCCGAGATCGCGACGGAAGCGATCCTTGTCGAGCTTCTCGCCCGAAGCCATGTCCCACAAGCGGCAGCAATCCGGGCTGATCTCGTCGGCCAGGATGATCCGGCCGTAATCATTGTCCCAGATTCGCCCGAATTCGAGCTTGAAGTCGACCAGCCGGATCCCGACCCCGGCGAACAGCCCGCTAAGGAAATCGTTGATGCGAATCGCGAGATCCTGGATGTCGTGCATCTCCTCCTGGCTGGCCCAGCCGAAGGCGGCGATATGCTCGTCGCTGATCATCGGATCGCCGAGCTCGTCCGACTTGTAAGCATATTCGATGATCGTGCGCGGCAGGCGGGTGCCTTCCTCGATCCCGAGCCGCTTGGCGAGCGTGCCCGCGGCGACGTTGCGCACCATCACCTCGATCGGGACGATCTCGACCTGCCGGATCAATTGCTCGCGCATGTTGAGCCGCCGGATGAAGTGCGTCGGCACGCCGATATGGTCGAGCAGCGTGAAGATATGCTCGGAGATCCGGTTGTTGAGCACGCCCTTGCCGTTGATCGTGCCCTTTTTCTGGGCGTTGAAGGCGGTCGCGTCGTCCTTGAAATATTGGATCAAGGTGCCCGGCTCGGGACCTTCGTAAAGGATCTTCGCCTTGCCTTCGTAGATCTGTCGCCGCCGCGCCATCGCTCGGTCCCCTGAAAAAAACGACCCCGGCGACGCGAATGCCGCGCGGCCGGGGCAGGAATCTGGGGGAGGATATAAGGTAAGGGATAGACGGGCGCAATCAGTCGGCTGCCGACGGTCTGGTGCCGCGCCACCACGCGCGCAGCGGGTCCTGCCAGCGTCGCCACGCCAATGCGCCGAGCAGCAATACGATCGCCGGCGGCCCGAGCAGCGCGATCGCACCGAGCAGAATCGCCAGCGTCCATTGCAGCGAATTGCCTGCCGTATCAGCCGCCTCGGCCAGCGCGGTGCGCGCGCCGAAGCCACGGACCACGGTGCCGGAATGATATTGGAAGGTCAGCGGGGTACTGGCGAGCGAGGCGCGCTGTTCGTCGGTCTTCTGCTGCGCATCACGGCGTTGCGCGTCGAGTTCACCGCGTTGGCGGGCGAGTTCGGCGCGCGTCGCCGATGAGATATCCTTGCGTGCGAGTTCGCGGTCGATCTTGTCGCGCGCGGCGGCGAGCGTTGCGTCGGCCTTGCCGAGCTCGGCGATCCGCGCACCAGCGTCGGCGCCGGTAATCTCGGCATCGATCAGCATACCCTCGGCCGCCTCGATCGCCGCGATCCCCTGTCGCCCGAAGGCGCGGGCGAGCGCCGGATCGAGCTTGAAGGCGAGCATCGCCTCGACCCCGTCGCCGTGCGTCAGCGTGTAGCGCATCCCGGTGATGCGACAGCGGCTGATCCCGAGTTTTTCGCAGGCCTGGGCATGCGCCTCCTGCGCGCCGGCGATTTTCGCAGGGGGCAGGCGGAAGGCGTAACGATAATCGAAGGCCACGCCGGGTGCGGCGGTGACGTCGACTCCGGGCCCCGATCCCTGGCTGTCGCTTTCCGCCTCCGGCGGCGCGGACCTGCTGCATGCCGCCAGCACGAGACAGACACAGACGATCGAAATACGTCGCATGATCGCTCTCCCGATAATGTCCTTAATCCATCGGATTAATCGAATATCACGGTCAAGCGTTATTTTTTGTCGATGAGTTGAGTGTCGAGCGCCGCAAGCACGAGCTGCCTGGCGGTCGCCCAGGCAGGGGTTTCGGGTGCGATCAGTTCGACATGGCCGGTGGCGGGGACGGTGTGGAGCGTCACGCTGTCGCCCGCGGCGGTGGCGCGCGCCAGATAATCGGTGGCGAAGCGATAGGGGATGATGCGGTCCTCGCGCCCGTTGACCAGATCGTGCGGTATGCCGATCGGAAGCAGGCGCGGGATCGACGTGTCGACATAGGGATCGGCGCGACCGGTGCCGACGAGCCGGGGGATCACCGCGGTGCCGCAGCCATTGTCCGGGCTGGCGGCGGTCGCCTCCAGATCGGGCAGCCCGCCGAGGCAGACGACATGCGCGATCGGCAGCGGGGCGGGGCTGCGCAGCGCGCTGGCGCCCGGCAGCCGTGGACGCGCGGCGAGCCACAAGGCGAGATGCCCGCCGGCCGAATGGCCGAGCGCGACGATGCGGCGCGTGTCGAGATCATAGTCGGCGCGGTGCGCGAGCAGCGCGTCGGCGGCCGCGGCGGCATCGGCGAAGGTGCCGGGATAGCCCCCGCCGTGGCGGTCGACGCCGCGATAATCGATGTTCCACACCGCAATCCCCGCGCGGCGCAGATCGTCGGCGATCCAGTCCATCAGCGTGCGATCGGCGATCGCGGTTTCCCAGCAACCGCCGTGGACCATCACGACCACGCGATGCGGCCCGCGCCCGGCGGGGCGCCACAGATCGATTTTCTGGTAGGGATCCGGCCCGTAGGCGATCGTGGCATCCGGCACGGGGCGCGGCCGCGTGGTGAGATCGGGCCAGGTGAGATAGGAAGGCGACATGGCGCCCACCTTATCATTCATGTGTCGACTGGGAACCTCCCCGGCGGGGCGTCGATCGGCGGAGTGGAGAGGGCCGACCGGCTTGGCGGGGGAGCGGGCCGCCGCCGGGGAGGAACTGGTCCGCGCTCAGCCGCAATGCGGCCCGCGGCTGCGCCAGGGCGCGTCGAATTGCTTGCGGTTAACCCGGGCAAAACCGACGCTTGCCGCATGAATCAGGTCGGCGACGGCGCGCGAAAACGAAGTGTGCGAATTGGCCCAGGACTGGGTCAGAAAATCGTCACGCATTTCTTCCTCCTGTCCGTTTCTGCTGACCCGCTCTAAATGGCTCATTGTGCGCTGCAGCGCCAACAAATCGCTCGACATGATCGATAAGCTGGATTTATGGGTTCGCGATGCGCCGCATCCCGCCGCTCGCCGCCGTCCGCGTCTTCGAAGCCGCTGCGCGACACGAGAATTTCACCGCCGCCGCCGAGGAACTGGGGATGACCCAGGCGGCGGTGAGCTATCAGATCCGCGTGCTCGAGGAGCGGCTGGGCCAACCGCTGTTCCGCCGCGAGCGTCGTCGCGTCCTGTTGACCGACGCGGGGCGCCGCGCCGCACATCAGCTGACCCGCGCGTTCGACGCGATCGATGCCGCCTTCGCGGGCATCCGCGCCGAGGACGAGGGGCTGCTGACGCTCTCCACCTCGAACACCTTCGCCAATACCTGGCTGGTGTGGCGGCTCGGCGCGTTCCAGATGGCGCATCCAGAAATGGCGGTGCGGCTGCTGACCAGCGACCTGCTGACCGATTTCGCGGCCGAGGATGTCGATGTCGCGATCCGCGCCGGGCGCGGGGGTTGGGAGGGATTGTCGGAGGATCTGCTGCTGCGGATCGATTTCACCCCGATGTGCAGCCCCGAATTCCTCGCGCTCCGCGGTGGGCGGATCGAGCCTGCCGATCTGCTCAGGCTGCCGCTGATCAGCCCGAACGACCCGTGGTGGAGCCAATGGCTGCGCGAGGCGGGGGTGGAAGTGCCGGAGGGCGCGCTGCGCCCCGGCGTCCGGCTCGATTCACAGGCGCATGAGGGGCATGCGGCGATGGCCGGGCAGGGGGTGGCGATGCTGACGCCGTTCTTCTGGCGCAACGATCTCGCCGAGGGGCGGTTGGTGCGGTTGTTCGAACAGGCCTCGACGCGCAATTTCGGCTATTGGCTGGTGTGCCCCGAGCACCGCCGCCGCGTGCCCAAGATCGCGCGCTTCCGCGAATGGCTGCTGCGCGAGATCGCGGCGGATGGGGCGTTGTCCTGATCGCTTTCGTCGCCCCGGCCACTTCGTCATCCCCGCGCAGGCGGGGATCCATTCTGGCTGGCCTATCGGCTTGAGCCGCAACCTCGGCGCGAATGGATTCCCGCCTTCGCGGGAATGACGGGGAAGAGCTTGCTCGGTGTTTGCGGAATTTCCGTTCGCCCCTTAAAGCCTCCGGCTTCATGGCTACCGACTTTGCAGAACCGCCGATCGGCATCCTCGATGCACCCTTCGACAGCGCGCTTTCCGAACGTTATCTCGTTTACGCGCTCTCCACGATCACCGCGCGCTCGCTGCCCGACGTCCGCGACGGGCTGAAGCCGGTGCATCGCCGCTTGCTGTGGGCGATGCGGCTGCTCAGGCTCGATCCCGCGGCGGGCTACAAGAAATGCGCCCGCGTCGTCGGCGACGTGATCGGTAAATATCACCCGCACGGCGACCAGTCGGTCTATGACGCGATGGTTCGCCTCGCGCAGAATTTCGCGCTGCGCTATCCGCTCGTCGACGGGCAGGGCAATTTCGGCAATATCGACGGCGATAACGCTGCCGCTTACCGGTACACCGAAGCGCGGCTGACGCAGGTCGCGATCGACCTGATGGACGGGCTCGACGAGGATGCGGTCGCGTTCCGCCCGACCTATAATGGCGAGGAGCAGGAGCCCGAGCTGTTTCCCGGCATGTTCCCCAATCTGCTCGCCAATGGCGCGAGCGGGATCGCGGTGGGCATGGCGACTTCGATCCCGCCACACAATGCCGCCGAATTGCTCAACGCCGCGATCGCGCTGATCGACAATCCCGCGACTGATCCGCTCGATCACGTCCAGGGGCCGGATTTCCCGACCGGCGGGCTGGTGGTCGACGGCGCCGCGGTGATCCGCGAGGCTTATGCCACCGGGCGCGGCGGCTTCCGCGTGCGCTGCCGCTGGACGGTCGAGCGCGAGAAGGGCGGGGCGTGGCAGATCGTCGTGGGGGAAATCCCCTATGGCGTTCCCAAGGGCAAGCTGATCGAGCAGATCGCGGCGCTGATCAACGAGAAGAAATTGCCGATCCTCGCCGACGTGCGCGACGAGAGCGACGCCGAGATCCGGCTGGTGCTCGAGCCGCGCAGCCGCACCGTCGACCCGCAGGTGCTGATGGACGGGCTGTTCCGGCTGTCCGATCTCGAAACCCGCGTGCCGCTCAACCTCAACGTGCTCGACAAGACGCGCACCCCGCGGGTGATGAGCCTCAAGGAAGCGCTGGAGGCGTGGGTCGAGCATCAGTTCGTCGTGCTGCGCCGGCGCACCGAGCATCGCCTCGCCAAGATCGCCGACCGGCTGGAACTGGTCGCGGGCTATATCATCGCCTTCCTCAACCTCGACCGGGTGATCGAGATCATCCGCACCGAGGATGAGCCCAAGCCGGTGATGATGGCCGAATTCCAGCTCACCGACCGCCAGGCCGAAGCGATCCTCAACATGCGGCTGCGCTCGCTGCGCCGGCTGGAGGAAATGGAGCTCAAGCGCGAACAGGAAGCGCTGACCAAGGAACAGGCCGAGCTGCAGGCTTTGCTCGGCTCCGACGCGCGGCAGCGCACGCGGATGAAGAAGGATCTCGGCAAGATCCGCGACCGCTATGGCCTGGAGACCGCGCTCGGCCGCCGCCGCACGACGATCGAGGAAGCCGCCCCGGCGCGCGAGATCCCGCTGGAGGCGATGATCGAGCGCGAGCCGATCACGGTGATCCTGTCGCAGCGCGGCTGGATTCGCGCGATGAAGGGGCATGTCGATCTCGCCTCGGCCGAGACGCTCAAGTTCAAGGAGGGCGACGGCCCGGCCTGGGCGTTCCACGCGCAGACCACCGACAAATTGCTGCTCGCCGCGGAAAACGGGCGTTTCTACACGCTCGCGGCGGACAAATTGCCCGGCGGGCGGGGGTTCGGCGAGCCGGTTCGCGCGACGATCGACCTCGACGGCAATGTCGGGATCGCGGCGTTCATGAGCGCGGCGAAGCTCGATAAATTGCTCATCGCGGCGAGCGACGGGCGCGGCTTCGTCGTGTCGGCGGCGGATGTGCAGGCCGAAACGCGCAAGGGCAAGACGGTGATGACCCCGCGCCCCGGCGCGAAACTGCTGCTCGCCAAGCCGATCCCCGCCGATGCCGATTATGTCGCGGCGATCGGCGACAACCGCAAGATGGTGGTGTTCCCGCTGTCCGAACTCGCCGAGATGACGCGCGGGCAGGGGGTGCAGCTTCAGCGTTATCGCGACGGCGGGCTCTCCGACGCGATCGCTTTCCATTATGCCGACGGCCTCAGCTGGTCGATGGGCGGTGGGAGCGGGCGGGTGCGCACCGAGAGTGACCTTTCGCCGTGGCGCACCGCGCGCGGCGCCGCCGGACGGATGCCGCCGAACGGTTTCCCCCGCGACAACCGCTTCTGACGGCTCAGAAAAATGCGTCGAATCGATAACTTCACACTTGTAAATTTAGGTCGTCGTTAACGCTCCGTATGTCATCGCAAGCGCCAATGATGACGGGGGGCAACATCGCAAAGGCCATTCCGCCGGTCATGCCCCCGGGTCTGACCGCGGCGGAGGGTGCGCTCGAACTGTTGCCGATCGCTGCGGTCGTCGCGGGGTTCGACGGCGAGCGGCTGATTCGCGAGACTCCCAACGCGATATTCCGCCGGCTCGGGCTCGATCGCACGCTGGAGGATATCGGCCCGCGCATCGCCACGTTCCTCGCCAAGGGCGATGCGCGCGCCGAATTCGCCTGGGATATCGGCGATGCCGTCGAGCGGCGGCATTTCACGGTGACGCTGGCGCGTATCGGCTATCGCGCCGAGCCGCGCTGTTTCGTGTCGTTCGTCGATCATACCGGCGAATTGCGCACCGAGCAGAATCTGCGCCGCGAAATGACGATCGACAGCCTCACCGGGCTACCCAACCGTGGCGGCTTCGGCGATCGGCTGGAGGCGCAGATCGCCGAGGGCGAGACGGCCTGCGCTGTGCTGGTGGTCGATCTCGATCGCTTCGGCCGGATCAACGCCTGCCTCGGCAGCATGGCGGGCGACGAATTGCTGATGGCGGTGGCGCGGCGCATCAAGGGGGCGCTGCGCACGCATGACGTGCTGGCGCGCACCGGCGGCGACGAATTCGGCATCCTGCTGTCGATCGACGATAGCCGCGACGAGGCCGAGCATGTCGCCAAGCGGATCCGCGCGGTGCTCGCCGCGCCGTTCCGGCTGAGCGATTACGAGATCCAGGTCACCTGCTCGATCGGCATCGCGTTCATCGAGGATGCGGTGACCGAGGCGGAGGACGCGATCCGCCACGCGCAATTCGCGGTCCGCCGCTCGAAGGAGAGCGGGCAGGCGGAGGCCTATCAGAACCACGCCTTCGTGCGCGCGCGCGAGGAATTCGCGCTGGAAACCCAGCTACGCCGCGCGATCGCCGAGGAGCAATTGACGCTCCACTTCCAGCCGATCTGCGACCTGTCGACCGGGCGGATCGTCAGCTTCGAGACGCTGGCGCGCTGGACCGACGAGGCGGGGCGGGTGCAATCGCCGAGCATCTTCATCCCGGTGGCGGAGGAATCGGGGCTGATCCTGCCGCTCGGTCGCTGGGCGCTCGACGAGGCGGCGCGGACACTGGCGGCGTGGGACCTGCAGAGCGGTGGCGATTGCGGCGTCTCGATGTCGGTCAATCTCTCGGCGATCCAGCTCCAGCGCGATGCGGTGGCACCGATGGTGGCGGCGGCGCTCACCGCGCACGGGCTGGCGGGCAACCGGCTGCGGCTCGAACTGACCGAAAGCGCGCTGATCTCCGAGCCCGATCGGATCGCGCGGGTGCTGCATGCGCTGAAGGCGCTCGGCACGACGATCGCGATGGACGATTTCGGCACCGGCTATTCCAACCTCGCCTATCTCCAGAAACTGCCGATCGACACGCTCAAGATCGACCGCAGCTTCGTCACCGGGCTGCTCGCCGATCGCGACAAGGTGGCGATCGTCCGCGCGGTGCTTGGGCTCGCGGCGGCGCTCAACATGGAAACCGTCGCCGAGGGGATCGAGACGATCGAGGTCGGGCAGACGCTCGCCGCGCTCGGCTGTACCTATGGCCAGGGCTTCGCTTATGCCGCGCCGCTCGACGCGGCGGCGGCCTATCGGTTGCTTTCCGAACGCAACAGCTGATCGGCGATCGCGCCGGTCTCCGCCGCATCGGGGAAGCCGCGCGCGATCCACTCGCTTTCCACCGCACGCAGGATACGCGCGACCTCCGGCCCCTTGGCGATACCGCGCGCGACGATCTCGCCGCCGCCGATCGGCAGCCGCGGCGGGGCCCAGCCGCGCAGCTCAGCCACGCTCTCGCCGACGAGCAGCAGCCGGTCGGTGGCGATCGCCGGGCCGACGCGATAGGCGAGCGCGCGCGGCCCTTCATTGCCGGGTCCGTCATGCGCCGCCTGCAACCGCTTGCGATCGTTGTTGGAGAGCTTGAGCCGCGCGCCGACGCCTTCGGCATCCGCCGGGGCGATCAGCGCGGCGAGCCGGCGGATCGCATCGGGCGCGACGCCCTCGGCGGCTTCGTGCGCGGCGAGCCGGGTGAGCGCCGCTGCATCGGTGATCTCGGGCAGGACCGGGCGGAAGATGCCGCACTCGATCATCAACGCGATCGTCTCCACCGCTTTGGGCGCGACGAGCAATTTGAGCAATTCGGCCGCGATCCGCTCGCGCGACAGCGCCATCAGGTCGTTGGCGCGTTCGGTGCAGGCGGTCAGCCCGTCGCGATCGATCGTCTCGCCGAACCGCGCGTGGAAGCGGAAGAAGCGCAGGATGCGCAGGTGATCCTCGGCGATCCGCTGATAGGGATCGCCGATGAAGCGCACGCGGCGCGCCTTGAGGTCGTCGAGCCCGCCGAACCAGTCATAGACCTGCCCGGTCAGCAGATCGGCATAGAGCGCGTTGATCGTGAAATCGCGGCGCGCGGCATCCTCGCGCCAGTCGTCGGTGAAGGCGACGGTGGCGCGGCGGCCGTCGGTGGAAACGTCGCGGCGCAAGGTCGTGACCTCGACCACCGTCCCGCTGGAAACCGCGGTGACGGTGCCGTGGTCGATCCCGGTCGGGACGGCGCGGATCCCGCCCCCTTCGAGCCGCGCGATCACCTCGGCGGGGGCGTGGCGGGTGGCGATGTCGATGTCCGCCACGTCGAGCCCGAGCAGAGTGTCGCGCACCGCGCCGCCGACGTAACGCGCGTCGCCGTCGCGCGCGCCGAGCGCGTCGGCAAGCCGCTTCAGCCCCGGCTGGTCGCGCCACGGCGCGGCGGGGAGCGTGGGTTCGTCGTGCCTTACGGTGTCCATCTCAATCGTCGTGCCAGGTTGACGACCATCGCGGCGGTGGCGCCCCAGATGCGGCGGCCGTCCCACATGATCTCATAATAATGCCGTTCGTGGCCCTGCCACTCGACCGTCACCTCGATATGGTTGGCGGTATCGAGCAGGAAATCGAGCGGCACCTCGAACACCGCCGACACTTCGGCCGGATTGGCGACCAGCGGCAGATCGGGCGGGATCACCGCGACCACCGGGGTGACGAGAAAGCCGGTGACGGTGCGATAGCGATCGACCGCGCCGATCACCGTGACGCGGTCACGGGGAAGCGCGATTTCCTCCTCCGCCTCGCGCAGCGCCGCGGTCACCGCATCCTCGCCCGGGTCGAGCCGGCCGCCCGGGAAGGCGACCTGCCCGGCGTGGCGGCGCATCGTCTCGGGGCGCTGGGTGAGGATCACCCCCGGCCGGTCGCGATCGGTGACGGGGACGAGCACCGCGGCGGGGCGCATCGAGTTTTCCGGCGCGACGTCGAGATCGACGCGGTCGCCGGTCAGCAGCACGGGCTGTTCGGCGAGCCCGGCGGTCAGCGCGCGGTGCAGCCGCTCGACGAGATCGCTCACGGCATCAGCGGGAAGAAGGCCCCCGCGCTCCACACCCCGGGCGGCTCGTCGTCGCCTGCCAGCGCGCGCTCGGCGAGGTCGTAATAGAGGCTGCGCGCCACCAGAGCCTCCAGCCCGCCGCGGACGTGGAGATAGGGATGGGGGCCGTCGTCATGCTCGACGAAGCGCAACGGATGCTCGGCCGAGGCGGTGACGATATCGCCGGTGTTGAGCCGGAAGGCGAGCGTCGCATCGCGCCCGTCGCCGTCGACCTTCATCTCCACCGCAGCGAAGGGCGCATCCTCCACCGTGATATCGAGCTTTTCGACCGGGGTGACGAGAACATAGCCGCCGTCGGGCTCGCGGCGCAGGATGCGGCTGAACGCGCGGACCATCGCCTGCCGCCCGATCGGCGAGCCCTGATGAAACCAGGTGCCGTCGCGCGCGATGCGCATCTCGCTGTCGCCGCAATGCGTCGGGTGCCAGCGCTCGACCGGCGGCAGCCGATCGCCCTCCGCCAGCCGCGCGATGTCCGCGATCGTCAGCGTTTCGAAATCGGGGGGCGGCGCCATCGGCATGATTCCGGCAGCGTTAGGGTTTAAGCGCGGGTTTGGAAAGCTCCCCTCCTTCTACTCCCCTCCCTTGAACAGGGGAGGGGGCGGGGGGTGGGTTGGTGTGGGGGATACCGTTGCGCGCGCCTCATACCCACCCACCCCCAGCCCCTCCCTTCACCAGGGAGGGGAGTAAGAAGGGGAGAGGTCAGGACAATACCGTCACTCGCGGCCCGATCGTTCCCGCCACCGCGGGCACATCCGCGCCGCGCGCGAGCAGGCGGTGGCGTTCGACCGGCCCCGGCAGCCGCCACGCCCCGGTGCGCTCGGCGGTGAAGCCGAAGAAGCGCGTATAATATTCCGGGTCGCCGATCAGCATGATCGCGCGATCGAGCCCGGTGCGCGTGGCGGCCTCGAGGCTGGCGAGCATCAGCATCCGCCCGATCCCGTCGCGCTGTCGCCCCGGCTCGACCGCGACCGGGCCGAGCAGGGTGAGCGGCGTCGTGGTGTTGTCGTCGCCGGTGAGCATCACCGGCCAGCATTGGATCGTGCCGACCAGCGCACCGCTTTCCAGCGCGGCGAGACTCAGCGCGGGGATCGCCTGCGTGCCTTCGCGCAGGCGATAGGCGGTTCGGCGCCGGCGATCGACGCCGAACGCGCGGTCGAGCAATGCCTCGACCGCTGCCTGATCCACCGTGTTCAGCGCGATAAGCTCGATCACCCGTGCTATTCTCCTGATAGACGCCAAAGGCGGCGCGGATAGGGCTCAAATCTCCCCAGAGCAATGCCGTGACGGAGCGGATTTTGGCGCCAGGCTAGGAGCAAGGAGGGAGCGATGCTTTTGCATCGTGACCGACGCGCGACGCCGCATGGCGCCAAAAGCCGCCCGCCGCAGAGCGGTCGCCCGCAGAAGCCCGCTGGACGGCGTCGTTTGCTTGCGCGTAGCGACTGCTACGCGTCTGCGCTGCGCTCCTTGCCAGCGGGCTTCTGCGGGCGATCACGGCGTTGCTCTGGGGAGATTTGAGTCCTAGCGATAGTGCGGCTGAACGCAAGTAGGATGACAGTGGTGAAGCTTTACGATGCGGTCTGGGCGCCGAGCCCGCGACGGGTGCGTATCTATCTTGCGGAGAAGGGCATTACCGTCGAGCGCGAGCTGGTCGACCTGCGCGTCGGTGAGCAGTTCGGCGACGCTTATCTTGCGGTCAACCCGCGCGGAATGGTCCCCGCGCTCCAGCTCGACGACGGCGAGGTGATCTGCGAATCGGCCGCGATCTGCCGCTATTTCGAGGCGGTGCAGCCCGATCCCCCGCTGTTCGGGCGCACCCCGATCGAGATCGCGCGGGTCGAGAGCGCGACGCGGCGAATCGAGCATGAGGGCTATGCCGCCGCGGTCTATGTGCTGCGCAACGGCAACCCCGCCTTCGCCGGGCGGAGCGCGGCCGGCAAATGGCCGGAAATGGCGCAAATCCCGGAGCTTGCGGCGCGCGGCATGTTGATGTGGGAGGTGTTCGTCGAGGCGCTCGAGCAGTCGCTCGCCGATCGCGCCTGGGTGGCGGGGGAGGCGTATAGCTTCGCCGACATCACCGCACTGACCACGATCGATTTCGCCAAGGCGATCAAGCTGCTGGTGCCCGACAAGGCGCGTCATCTCAAGCGCTGGCACGAAGCGGCGAGCGCGCGGCCGAGCGCCGCTGCCTGATTCGCTTGCCCCCGGGCTGCCGCATCCCTAACTCCGCGCGCGATGGACGACAGCCTCGAACTCGAAGTGCACGATCTGGAGGTGCCGGTGCTCACCGGCATCTATTCGGAGGAGACGCACCTGCCGCAGCCGCTGCGCATCTCGATCGGGGTGCAGCTCGAGGCGCCGGCGCATTATGCGCCCGATACCCCGCTCAGCGCGTCGAAAAACTATCTCGATCTCAAGCGTGCGGCGACGACGGCGCTGCCCCCCGGCGTGCATTTCACGCTGATCGAGGGCGTGGCGGACCATATCGCCGACACCTTGTTCCTTCAGGATCGCCGCGTGCGCCGGGTGACGGTCAAGATCGTCAAGCTGGCGATCGCCGAAGCGGGCGAATCGATCGGGATCACCTTGGTCCGTCACCGGCGTTAGGCCCCGATTCGTTCCGCTCGCACCGGCCGAGCCGGTTGAGAACGAATCGGTAATCCTCGCGCGCTTGCGTCGCATCGTCGCCCGATAGCGCGGCGACGCTGTCGTCGGGCAATTCGCGCGGCAGGAAGCAGGCGAGGCGATACCATAATAAGGTGTCGGGCTTGGGCGGCGCGGCCGAATCGTCGATGATCTCGGACAAGGCCACCGCCCAGCGCGGTTCCTCGCCCGGGCGGCGCAGGATCGACAGCGAGACCGGGCGGTGATCGGCGGTGCGCAGGAACACTTGGGTCTCGCCTTCACCGGGCAAGGAGCCCGCGACATGGAAGGCGTTGCCGACCCCTGTGATCACCGGCGGCGCGTCGGCCGCCAGCACCTCGGCAGCGATTCGCCGTGCCAGCGCGTCGCTCGCCGGGGACCAGCCGAGCTGCGCGTCGGGGCGGACGAGCTGGATCTGGTCGCTCCGCCCCGGCACCGGTCGCGCGAATAAAAGAACACGTGATTTCTTATACTTGGGCACACGGCCAAGCGGATCGGGAGCGGCATCGAGCAGATAGCCGATCCGCGGGGGAATCGCCCCGGGGCCGCGCAGCAGCGCGCCGACATCCGCCTCGACATAAAAACGTGTCGCGCCCGGGGCGAGGCCGGGGGCTTCGGTGGGTTTTATCTTAGAAGTCGAACGAATCGTCGCATCGACGATCACCGGGCTGGCGATCACCAGATCGGCCATTTCGGCGTAAGAGGGGGCGGGGCTTCCGGCCTCCGCGGCGGCCTGCGGAGGAGCCGGCGAACGCTGCGCAACCGCCGGAATACAAGCAAAAACAGCGAGCGCGGCTGCCGCCAGCCCGCCCGGGTACGAGGCTCTCTTCATCCTGTTTTGAATAGGCCAAGGCGGGCTTCCGATACAGAAATAATTCTGCCATGGGACGATTGTACGTTTGTTGCGTCCGACAAAGCGTTTGCACGCCTCGAAACCGCGCGATAGGACTCGCCCGGTGCCGGGGTATGTTATAGCCTCCGGACATAACGGCTCTCCGATTCCAACGGGGATCGGGATCCGGCCCTAGTGGCCCTAGGGATGAGGGAGTTTCACTGCTGAATGGCCTACGCTGACCAGAAGATGAGCGGGAGCAAGATCGTCGCGATTGCTATCGTGGCGGTTCTTCATATTGCTCTCGGCTACGCCTTCGTCACCGGCCTCGCGTACCAATACGTGAAGAAGGTGTCGGAGAAGTTAAATACGTTCGACGTCGAGGAGCCGCCGCCCCCGCCGCCGGATGAGCCGCCGCCCCCGCCGCCCGACGTCAAGGTCGCGCCGCCGCCGGTCGTGACGCCGCCGCCGATCGTGCAGGCGCCGACGACCGTCGCGCCGCCGGTGATCACGACGCCGGTGCCGCCGCCGCCGCGCCCCGTCGTGGTCGCGCCGCCGCCCGCCCCGCCACCGCCGCCGCGCGTCTCGCAGGCTGCCGTCGCGAAGGGCAATCCTGGGCAGTATTTCTCCCAGGACAATTATCCTCCGTCGGCGCTTCGTGCCGGTGAGGAAGGGCGCGTGGTTGCCATGCTGACGATCGGCACCGACGGTCGCGTAAGCGAATGTGAGGTAACGACGTCGAGTGGCAGCGCTGCGCTCGATCAGGCTACGTGCCGTATCGCCAAGAGCAGGGTCCGTTACAGCCCGGCGAAGGATGAGAACGGTCAGCCGATCGCATCGAGGCAGACGTTGCCCGTCCGGTGGCAGATCCAGCAGTGATCTGCCGACTGGCCACACATTTGACGCCATTCGTTTTTCAAGGGACTAGCATTTTATGATGATCACCATTCTCGCCGCCGGCGCTGCGCCGGCCGCCAAGGGCGACAATCCGTACGGCCTCATCCCCGCGCTTCAGGAAGGCGGTCTCATCTCGCAGACCGTGTTCGGCATCCTGGTGCTGATGTCGATCGTCTCCTTCTACATCCTGTTCTCGAAGCTGTTCGAGCAGCAGAAGATCATCAACCAGGCGAAGCGCATCAGCCAGCAGGGTTTCTGGAACTCGAACTCGCTGCGCGAAGGCTCGGCCAAGCTCGAGAAGAACTCGGCCTACAAGCAGATCGTCGACGACGGCCTGTCGGCGCAGGACCAGCACCAGAAGCTGACCGATCCGGTCGAAGCGCATGACTGGCTGCACGGTTCGCTGGCGCGTTCGGAAGCCTCGATCAACTCGAAGCTCGGCACCGGCCTCGCCTTCCTCGCGACCGTCGGCGCGACCGCGCCGTTCATCGGCCTGTTCGGTACGGTTATCGGCATCTATCGCGCGCTCATCAAGATCGGCGCTGCCGGTCAGGCGTCGATCGACGCGGTCGCCGGCCCGGTCGGTGAAGCGCTCATCATGACCGCGCTCGGCCTCGTCGTCGCGGTGCCGGCGGTGCTCGCCTACAACTGGCTGCAGCGTCGCAACAAGTCGATCGCGGAAGACCTGTCGGCCTTCTCGAACGACGTGCTCGGCTACCTCGCCTCGAACGGTGCGGTGAAGCCGGCCGGCGTCGGCGCTGCCAAGCCGGCCCCGGCGAAGCCCGCCGCGGCGCCCGCCGGCGGTGCGACCCGCGCGTAAGATGAAAATGGGAGGCGGGGCGGCCGTTCGCGGCCGCCCGGCTGACCGGCCGTCGGCCCGACCCGACGGCAGAATGAGTAGGAAAGCCTGACACATGGCGATGAGCGTTGGTGGAGACTCCACCGAAACTCCGATGTCGGACATCAACACGACCCCGCTGGTGGACGTCATGCTGGTGCTCCTCATCATCTTCCTGATCGCGGTTCCGGTCGTGATCCAGACGGTGAAGCTCAAGCTTCCCAATGTCCGCTTCGATCCGACCACGACCAAGCCCGAGAACGTTTCGCTCTCGATCATGGGCGCGCCGGACGGGACGTGCAAAGTCTATTGGGGCCTGACCCCGGTGACGCATGACGAGCTGCTCAACCGCGCGGTCGAGAAGCTCAAGAAGGAGATCGCTCGGCAGGGTGGCCCCAACGCCCCCGGCCTGGAACTCCCCGAAGCGCATATCCGCGGTGACGTGAACACCCCGTGGCATTGCATCGGCGGCGCGATCTTCAACATGCAGATGGCCGGTTTCGCCAAGGTTGGCTTCATTTCCGAGCCGCCGCCGGGCGAAGGCGTCGAGCGGCTGTGAGCGGAAGCGGTCAGGAGTAACACGACATGGCAATGAGTGGCGGCCGCGACGACGGCGAGCCGATGATGGAAATGAACACGACGCCGTTGATCGACGTCATGCTCGTTCTCCTCATCATGTTCATCATCACGATCCCGATCCAGACCCACGCGGTGAAGGTCGATCTGCCGCAGAATCAGCAGAATCAGCCGCCACCCCCGGTCCTGCCGGACAAGAATGTCGTTGCGATCGACATCAACGGCACGGTGACCTGGAACGGTACCCCGGTCGATATGGTGACGCTGCGTCAGTATCTCGACGTCGCGGCGGGCATGAGCCCGGAGCCGGAGCTGCACTTCCAGCCCGACCGGCAGGCCCGTTACGACGTGGTCGATCGGACGCTGGCGGTGATCAAGCGTTCGCGCGTGACCAAGCTCGGCTTCATCGGCAACGAGCAATATTATCGCGATTTCTGACGGCTACGGCCGCGCATTTCGCGACGATGGTTGAAGGGCGGCCTTGCGGGGCCGCCCTTTTTCTTTTGGGGTGTGCTTCGGCCCGCGCGCAGCGGCAGAGGCGGGCTCGTGGACGAACAGGGCGTCGAGAACCCGGCTCAGCTATCCCCCGTTCGCCCTGAGCTTGTCGAAGGGCGGCCTCACCGGCTGAGTGACCGACCTCGCTTCGACAAGCTGGCGACGAGTGGTTCGTATTCCGCGCAAAGCGTGCGGGCCAGCGGCAGGATGTGATCGCGGACGAGTGGTGCCAACGGCATAGCCGCGGCTTCGACGTGATCGACCCAGACGGCCGCTTCGATCTCCGCGCGCGGTTGGGGCAGATGTGAGGCGCGCACATGGAAGATCTCGGCGTCGACGATATGATCCGGTTCGTTGGCAGCCGGCGCGGAGAAGCGACCAACGTATCGAGCGTCTTCATCCGACAATGTCAGGCCGATCTCCTCATCCAACTCGCGCAACAGCGCATCCAGTGGTGCCTCGCCGGGCTCGATCTTGCCGCCCGCCAGCATGAACCGCCGTGCCCCCGCCTTTCGGACCAGCAGCAACCGCCCGGCGCGGTCGTCGATCAAGGCGGCGGCGATGCGGATCGTCCGCGCCGCTCGTCGCTCGTTCACGACGCCGCACGCTGCGGCAGACCATCGGTGATGTCGTAATAATCGCCCTTGTCGGCGACGTAGATGTGCATCCCGATCGTCGTGCCGGTGGGCTTGTCGAACGCCCCCATCGCCACCGCGATCTTGTCGTCGTGCAACGGCGCCCAGAAAAGCGTCGACCCGCATGAGGCGCAGAAGCCGCGCCTGGCCTTTTCCGACGATTGGAACCACGCCAGCGAGTGCTCGTCCGCGATGGTCAATGCCGATGTCGGCACCTCGGTCGAGGCGAAGCAATGCCCCGATTGTTTGCGGCATTGCGAGCAGTGGCAGACCGCCGGCGGCGGGAGATCGCCGGCAACGGTGAAGGTGATGGCGCCGCAAAGGCATGATCCGGCATGCATTCATTGCTCCTTTCGTCGGGCGCGGAGCCGGGCGGCAGGTCTATTCGACTTGTCCGCGCCGCCGGGCGAGCCAGACGGTTCGCCCGCCGCAACTCGGGTCCTCCGCAATGTGGTCGATCACATCGAACGCGGCGGCGGCGAGCAGGTTGCGATATTCGTCCGGGGAAAGGCTGCCGTGATAGAGCGGTTCGCCTTCGAGTTTGCCGATTGCGCTGCCTTCGCTGGTGCCGCTCGTGAACATCAGTGCCGCCCCGGGGGCGGCATGCGCCGCGAACCGTGCGAACATGCCGCGCTGATCGGCGGGCGGCAGGTGAAAGAAGCTGTCCCACGCGAGCAGCCCCGCAAATCGCCGCCCGAGCGAAAGCCTGCGCATATCGGCGAGATGCGCGGGCGCGGTCGGCAGGTTGGCGCGGAACAGCGCTAGCATCGTCGGACTGGCATCCACGCCGGTCACATCGAACCCGCGGTTGATCAGCGCACGCGCGATCGGAACCCCCGATCCGCAACCGATATCGAGCACGGTCGAACGTGGGGCGAGCAGCGCGCAAAAGCGGTCGAGCCACGCCTGCTCGGGTAGCCGGTCGCCGCGCAGCGCCGCCCATGCCGCGCCGTGGCGGTCATAGACATGGATTACGGAGGTTTCCGGTCGATCCTGTCGCATCGGCGGAACGTAACGCGGCGCGGGTGCGGCTGCTACTATTCGTCATCCCAGCGCAAGCTGGGATCGCGTGCCGCGGAGCGCGCGCCTGCGGCCTGAGATCCCAGCTTGCGCTGGGATGACGACGGCGGCCGCGCCGCCTGTCGTCACAACCGCGGCAACGTTACCCCTTGCTGCCCCATATATTTGCCCGCGCGGTCGGCGTAGCTCGTCTCGCACGGTTCGTTGCCCTGGAGGAACAGGAACTGGCACGCGCCCTCATTGGCGTAGATTTTCGCCGGGAGCGGGGTGGTGTTGGAGAATTCGAGCGTGACATGCCCCTCCCAGCCCGGCTCGAGCGGGGTGACGTTCACGATGATCCCGCAGCGTGCATAGGTCGATTTGCCGAGGCAGATCACCAGCACGTCGCGCGGCACGCGGAAATATTCCACCGTCCGCGCCAGCGCGAAGCTGTTGGGCGGGATGATGCACACGCCGGTCTTGCGATCGACGAAGCTGTTTGCCGCGAAATCCTTGGGATCGACCACCGCATTGTCGACATTGGTGAAGATCTTGAACTCGTCGGCGACCCGCGCGTCATAGCCGTAGGAGGACAGGCCATAGCTGATGCAGCCGTCGCGGCGCTGCGCCTCGACGAACGGCTCGATCATGCGGTCGGCGATCGCGCGCTCGCGAATCCAGCGGTCGGACAGGATGGACATAGGTGGCGTTACCTCTCTTTCGCCCGCTTTCGCCGTCCGCCGCGGCGCTGGCAAGGGGGGAGGGGAGAATGCGCCGAATCCGCGGCTGTCGCCTGTCCCTTCCGCGCTTGACGTGGCGCCTCGTGCCTCGCAACGCAGTCCGCGATCATTCAAAAAAAGGGAGAGGGCGGGTGAGCTTCACGCTAAGCGGCAGGGTCGCATTGATCACCGGGGCATCGTCGGGTTTCGGCGCGCATTTCGCGCGGCTTTATGCCGCGGCAGGGGCGAAGGTGGTGCTCGGCGCGCGGCGCGTCGACCGCGTCGAGGCGCTCGCGGCGGAACTGGGCGCCGCGGCGCTCGCCGTGCCGCTCGACGTTGCCGACGAGGCATCGACGATCGCCGCTTATGACGCGGCGGAAGCGCGCTTCGGCACGGTCGATACGATCGTCGCCAATGCCGGGATGAGCCACGCCGGGCGCGCGACCGATGTATCGGTCGAAGGGCTGCGGCAGCTGGTCGACGCCAATTTCCTCGGCGCCTATCTCACCGTGCGCGAGGGCGCCAAGCGGCTGATCGCGGCGGGCGCGCGCGAGACGGGGCGTGGGCGGGCGATCATCATCGGCTCGATCACCGCGCATCTCACCGGGCAGGGCGACAGCGCTTATGCCGCGTCCAAGGCCGGCGTGGCGCATCTCGGGCGCAATCTGGCCCGCGAGTGGGTGCGGCAGGGAATCAACGTCAACGTGATCCAGCCGGGCTATGTCCAGACCGAGATCGCCGGCGACTGGTTCCAGACCGAAGGCGGCGCGGCGCATATCGCCTCGTTCCACCGCAAGCGGATGATGGACATCACCGCGCTCGATCCGCTGATGCTGTATTTCGCCTCGGATGCCTCGGCGGCGGTGACCGGGGCGGTGGTCGACGTGGACGACGGGCAGTCGTTGTAAGCCCGATTTCTCCCTCCCTTGAACAAGGGAGCATCTGTGATGTTGATCAAGCGGGTCGAGGTATCCATGGCCGGTTTTGAGCGACGAGAGAGTTAGCGAGGACGAGGAGTTTTCGCATGACGGCGGTGATGGCGACTTTGGGTGGTTTTCC